>LAZR01001118.1_pt1 | contig 17739 bp, 10 predicted proteins | sample 329461 | NCBI WGS metagenome assembly LAZR01 (sample SAMN03002196, study PRJNA259156) | marine sediment metagenome | biome: sea floor; feature: Hydrothermal impacted sediments; material: marine sediment; isolation source: Loki non-amplified sample from Loki's castle hydrothermal vent sediment ...
CCGCCACTAAATACAGCGGATGTTGCTGTGCCAACAACGACACTCGCGATAAGCGGTAATAGGGTTTGTAATTTGAATTGGTAGTGTGAAGCATACCAGCGACCCGCTAGCCAGAGACTGCCGTATGCCGGAACCAAAAATCCGTAGGCTGGCGATAAGCAAGCACTATTGGTTACACCGCCCCAGAGCACAGCACTGACATCAAGTGCTGCAGCCAGAATTAAAAATATGGGCATCCAAGCCGCTGAGCTAAGATAAAGACCGAGTAAAAAGAAGATAGCCCAAGAGGCGCTCGGTAATGCATCAACAGAGGCAAAATGATGGCCGCGAGTGACGATCATTAACACAGCTAAAACAGCAGCAATGATGAATTGCTGTGAACGAGATAAGGTCATTTTGTGATTCTCCTGTGTGCCCACCCGCACACAATATGGTTTGATTTGCCAATGCTGGCGGTGAATGGTCAGGCCGGTCTCCGGACTCATGAGTGTTGCTATGCAGACGCCTTCCCGTAGTACTTAAATTACAGTGGCCGTTGCCTGCTTGTCTCACTTACCGTTGCGGGGGCAGTGTTGGCATTATCTATCGATGCACCAACTTCCCGTTTCATCGCTTATGCGACACCTGAAACTGCCGATAGAATAAGGATGAATGGCTGATTATGTCAATTTGATAATCATTAACTGTGATTAACACGGCTTTCCGTTTGAACTTTGGTTTGACTGAATGTGACAATATCATTACTATGCGCGACTCTTCAGGTGCTCTGCACAAGCAGAGTTAAACGGGAAGTTGGTGAATATTCCAACACTGCCCCCGCAACGGTGAACGTTGAAAAGTAGACCATCATGCCACTGCGAGTAATCGTGGGAAGGCGGTTTACGAGGCTAAGGCCACAGCGTAAGTCCGGATACCGGCCTGAGGTTTCGTCACAATCAAACTGATTGTGTAACTTTTAACCCTGGATCGCGGGTGAGCGTATCCTCAGGAGACAATATGACCTTGTTTTCAAAGGCTTTGCCTTTGCGTGCTTGCACGCGTCTTTCAGCTGTAACGCTGATTTCTTCCTTAATTTCTGTGCCTGCTTTTGCTAGTGATACCCTTGATGGGATTACTGTTACAGCCAATCGTATGCCAACCGAAAATGCATTAGCACCAACCACAGTGATTACACGAGCTGATATTGAAAAGCTTCAAATTCAAGATCTCGCCTCATTACTGTCACGTTTTCCAGGCATTGATATGACTCAGAACGGTGGCTTGGGTAAGGCAAGTGGTGTTTCTATTCGGGGAACAAACTCCGATCATGTTCTTATTTTAGTTGATGGTGTCAAATGGTATTCCGCCACATCTGGCTCGTCAGCCTTGCAAGATTTTCCTGTCAGCCAAATTGATCGAATTGAGGTTGTTAGAGGCCCAAGAGCTGGACTTTATGGTTCAGAAGCTATCGGTGGTGTGATTCAAATATTCACCAAGAGCGGATCAGTAAATAAACCAACACCTTATTTTAGTGTTTCTGCTGGTACAAAAAATACACTCCGGAGCAGTGCTGGAGTAAGTGGTGGTAACGACACTACAAAATATAATCTTGGCTATAGCTACGACACGACCAATGGCATTAATGCGCAAAAAGATAAAAACCCAGATCATGACGGCTATCGTAATCAAAGTGTATCGTTAAAAGTTAATCAACAATGGATGGAAAGCTGGTCAACAGATCTTAATTTGCTTCGTGCAAATGCCCGGAATCATTACGATGGCTATAGCGTAAATAAAAATTACGTTACAGACAGTGTGCAACAAATTCTGGGACTAAATAACAATATTTCAGTGAACGAAACATGGTCTATGAGTTTTGACCTATCTGAGTCGCGTGATCGTTCGCAAAATTATGCCGATGACAAGATAACAACCAATTACAATACTCGACATCGTTATGCTGGGTGGATAAATCACCTTCAGTTGAATGATCAACACCGGGTCAATATTGGTCTTGAGTATGAGAACGACAAGATTGATAGCTCCGATACCTACGTTGAAGATTCTCGAGACAATAAAGCTATTTTTGTTAGTTGGGAAGCTGAAGTCGATAAAAATAGTTGGCTTTTGAGTGCCCGGCATGATGACAATGAATCATTCGGTCATGAAACGACAGGAACGGCTGATTATGGTTATCAATTGAGTGATGATTTAAGGTTGACTGCCAATGCTGGCACTGGCTTTAAGACGCCCACATTTAATGATCTTTATTATCCTCTAGACGGTTCTGGGTACGAAGGTAATCCAGATCTGAAACCAGAAAAATCGACCTCATATGGTTTCGGTGTGGAAGGCACGCCAAGCTGGGGACGCTGGGCAGTCAATACATATAAAAATAAGATTAGAAATTTGATCGTTTGGGATAAATCGCCTTCTAATGTTGATGTGGCCAAGATCAAAGGTATTGAGTTTGAAGTCACAACGACCTTAGCAAACTGGCAAGTATCTGCAGACGCTTCATTTTTACAACCAGAAGATGACAAGACAGGAAATGTTCTGCCTAGAAGAGCTAAACGTTTAGCTAATCTTCACCTAGATCGTAATTGGGGTGATTGGTCTACTGGTGCAAGTTGGAAGTTGAGAGGAAATAGCTATGATGATGCTGACAATGATGAACGTCTGGGTGGCTACGGTTTATTAGATTTGCGTGTTGCCTATAAAGTCGATCCCGACTGGACAGTCAGGTTAACGGGTCAAAATATGTTAAACAAAGACTATGAAACCGTTGAAGACTATTACAGCTTAGGTCGAACCGTAATGCTTTCATTAAGTTATCAACCGTAAAAGTACTCTTTTCTCAATTTAAATACCCGAACATGTTTCGGGTATTTTTTTGTCATAAGATTATCAATTCAACTGGTCAGCAGGCCTGTAAACTTATAGAATTACGGGATCTTTTTTACGTTGAAATCCCATGACAGATAAATACGACAACAAAGGCTTTGCGACTAAAGCTGTCCGTGTTGGCCACAGAAGAACGGCTGAATCAGAACAATCTGAGCCTATCTTTCCAACATCAAGTTTTGTGTTTGATAGCGCAGAGCAAGCCGCAGCAAGATTTAGTGGCGAAGAACCGGGCAATATTTATTCACGCTTTACCAATCCGACGGTGAGGACGTTCGAAGAACGACTTGCCGCGTTAGAGGGCGGTGAATCATGTGTAGCCACATCGTCAGGCATGTCAGCCATCCTCGCGACAATGATGGGCTTACTGTCATCTGGTGATCATATTGTCTCTTCAATGAGTATTTTTGGAACTACTCGGGTGTTATTTGATAAGTATTTGTCAAAATTTGGCCTTTCAACCGATTACGTCAAATTGACCAATATCGATTCTTGGAAAGCAGCGATTAAGCCAGAAACCAAAATACTATTTTTGGAAACACCCTCCAATCCAATGAATGAAATTGCCGATATGGAGGCCTTATCATCCTTAGCGAAAGCCAATGATTGTTTGCTGGTGGTAGATAACTGCTTCTGCACACCTGCATTACAAAAACCACTAGAACTAGGCGCTGACATTGTTATTCACTCAGCCACTAAATACATCGATGGCCAAGGCCGATGTATCGGTGGTGCGGTAGTAGGGGATGCAAAACGTGTTGGTGAAGACATTTATGGCTTCCTTCGTACTGCAGGTCCGACGATGAGTCCATTTAATGCCTGGACGTTTTTAAAGGGACTAGAAACGCTAGATTTACGCATGAAAGCCCATTCTGCTTCTGCATTAGAAGTAGCAACATGGTTAGAAACACAACCCTTAGTCAGCCAAGTCTTTTATTCGGGGCTGGCATCACATCCGCAACATGAGCTTGCCAAGAAACAACAGTCAGCCTTTGGTGGCATCATTGCCTTTGAAATTAAGGGCGGTAAGAGTGATGCATGGAAGCTGATTAATGCTTTAGAGTTTTTATCCATAACAGCTAACTTAGGTGATACTAAAACCACTATTACACATCCAGCGACCACGACCCATGGTCGAGTTAGTGTCGAAGCGCGTGCTGCTGCTGGCATTACTGACGGCATGCTGCGTATCTCAGTTGGATTGGAAAGCGTCGAAGATATTAAAGCCGATTTAGCCAGAGGTTTAGCGGCAATCTAGTCTTGGGCATAAAACCTGCATGACAGCCGTATATTGAACATGGCTGTCAGAAAATCGTCTTTAGTGCGTTTTTATCGATGACTGACAGCACAGCAAAATAAGGTAATGTGCTATGTCAGACTGGTTAAAAATAGTCACTTCAATTTTACTGATGGGTTGCCTCATGCCCATTCAGTCCATCCATGCTGAAACCAGCGACACGAATGATCTGCGGGTTGTCATCGATGTCTCTGGCAGCATGAAAAAAAATGATCCCAAAAATCTACGCGCACCAGCGTTAAGAATGTTGGTGGGATTGATGCCAGATGATGCTACAGCAGGCGTTTGGACATTCGCTAAGATGGTGAATATGCTTGTGCCCCAACAAAGCGTTGATGATGATTGGCGCCAAAAAGCAATTGAAAAATCCTCAAAAATTCATTCGCTTGGATTATTCACAGACATAGAGCAAGCCCTTAAACGCGCCACTGCGAAAGGTTTAAATGCACAAAATAAACGTCAAAGTGTCATCTTGTTATCTGATGGTTTCATCGACCTCCAGGCTGGTGAGAAAGCCAGTAATGAATCCAGAAATCGCATCTTAAAAAATTTAGTTCCTAAATTAAAAGCGGCGAATATGGCCGTTCATACCATCGCTTTATCAGACAATGCCGATCATGCCTTGCTTAAAGAGTTATCACTAGAGACCGACGGCTGGTATGAACAGGCTAGCAATACCGATGACTTACAACGTATCTTTTTACATATGTTTGAAAAAGCAACCCAGCCAGATACCGTTCCTTTAGCTAAAGACAATCAATTCAAAATTGATAATAGCGTCAACGAAATGACGGTACTTGTATTCAGGCAAGCAAATACAGAAGCAACCAAACTGCAATTACCCGATGGTAGTTCACTTTCACAGAGTGATGCTTCAGATACTGTGCGATGGATGCATGAAAATAGCTTTGATTTAATTACTATTGATAAACCGGCCACGGGTACTTGGCAGATTAATGCAGCTGTCGATCCTGATAATCGTGTCATGGTTGTCACCGATATGAAGTTGGAAACGTCTGATCTCCCTAATAATGTCTTGAAAGGTGAGACCTTTGATTTCAGTGCGACGTTGACAGACCATGGGGAAACGATCACCCGAGATAAGTTTCTAGAATTAGTTGATGGGTCATTAAAACAAACCTCTCGCTGGGGTGACCATGAGCTAACTCTGACCCTAGATCCTGAAAAGAGTCAGTTTAATGCCACATTAGGTGAAAAATTTAGCTCAGGTCGCGAAGACGTTATTGTGACATTGAAAACGCCGACCTTTGAACGTCAGCGACGTCAGAGTATTAACGTCGTTGCAGCGCCTTTTTATGTTGAAACCGAACGCCTCGAAGGCGAGAGTCGAAGTCATCAAATTCAACTTCAAGTTGAGCCAACGCTAATCAATCCTGCCAGTTTGTCGATAAAAGCTTTACTGAGAGATGAAAATGGCAGTGAATGGCCTTATGAAATGCAAAAAACGGATACCAATAAGTGGCAACTGACCGTGACTGAGTTAAAAGCCGAACAAAACTATTCCTTGTCACTGCAATTAAGTGGTGAAACACCAGAGGGACGACCTATATTCATTCAGTCAGATCCTGTTGAACTTACTGATGAACCATCATTAGCCAGTCTAGATGACCTTGAGCCAATACCTGATGCAATTTTGCCTGAGGATGAACCCCTAACAGATGATCTGCCCATGGATGACGATATTTTGATGAATGATGGACTATCAGCTGAAGAATCTGAGCCGATGTCAGATACGATGAAACTCCTCATTGGCAATGGCTTTATCGTTATTCTGCTTATCGCAGGGATCATTTGGTGGCGTAGACAGAGTTCTGCCGCGGCAATGGCGGGGGATATGTTGTGATAAATCTATCGGATCCAATCCTTGAGTTAATAGCATATGAGCTGGCAGCTATATTTGGCATCATTGCACTTGTTTTAATTGTTAATCAGCGTAAAAAGTTTAAGCGAGCAGAAACTGCTACAGCGAAAGCAGTCAAAAAAATTAAGCGAGATCGCGAGCAGCGAGAACAAGCTTTAACCGATATATTAAAAGACAAATATGGCCTAACCGATGATGCCTTAGAGGTCGAGGTAAATGACTTTATTGAGCGTGAGCGACGTATTCAGAAGAGTCTAGTCAAGACCTTCATTGAACAGGATCCAAACTCATTTACAGCCATTCCTGAGTTAATTGAACAAGCCGTTGATGCCGCATTAAATATAGAGCCGGTTGGAACTCAGCACGAAGCGGTTGAGCAGAAAGAGCCTGTTGTCATCGAAGACTTACAATCACAGATTGATCATGCGGCACAAACGATGGAACGTTTAATGTTGCAGTATCAAGCATTACAAACAGTTTCATCAGATAGCATCCCTGAAACAAACGCTGAAATAGCAACTGAGCCTGACGTTGAGCTGGCAGACGATGAACCGGCAGCTTTTAGTGATCAAGCAGTTGACGAGCAAGTAGTTGTTGATGATGAGCCGACGGTGATTACCGAACCTGACCAGATGGCTGATGAATTAATTGATGATTCCTCGGTACCGCAGGAACAAGTAGCTGATGAGCAAAGTGATGTAGTAGAGCAAGAAAACGAAGCACCTCTGGAGCAAGCTGAACCGATTACTGATGCCGAGTTAGAGGCTGTACTCGGTGGTGATGATTTTGAGTTAGAAGATATCAATGCTGACAGCTCAGCAGAAGAAGCTGAACAATTAGCTGTTGAAGAAAACGATGGCGACATCATTGAAATTGATGGCGATTCAGGTGTAGCTGAAAAAGATGTTGAAGAAGAATTAACTGACGATGATATTAATCGATTTACCGATAACAGTCCTGATGTCGAGATATCGGGTGGAACGGGCGATGCCGATATTGATAGCATTCTATCTGAGACTGAATTAACTGAAAAAAAGCCTGATACCTCACTAGACTTGCGTCCTAGTGTTGAGCAGCCTGTATCACTAGACCAAGATAGTACAGGTAGTGCAGCAAAAGAGTCTGAATCGCAAGCTATTGATGACATCGATGCATTATTAGAGCAAGAGGCTGAACCAGCCATTGAGCCTGAAGCTGAAACAGGCGTTGACAACATAGATGCCTTACTTGAGCAAGATGCCGAACCTGCCGTAGCAGCTGAGGTTGACCCCGAACCCGAAGCAGCCATTGACGAGATCGACGCCTTACTTGAACAAGAAGCTGAACCTGCCGTAGCAACTGAGGTTGAACCTGAACCGGCTATTGATGACATCGATGCATTATTAGAGCAAGAGGCTGAAGCTGAAGCAGGCGTTGACGACATCGATGCCTTACTTGAGCAAGAAGCCGAACCTGCTGTAGCTGCTGACGTTGAACCCGAACCAGCCATTGATGACATCGATGCGGTATCAGAAGAACAGTCTGAATCAACGATAGATGCTGAATTAGAATCTGGGGTAAATGAACTTGAAGGATTAGAGGAACACCCATTAGAAGCATTAACTCACCTGATGAATTAGCCTCATTGATTGATGATGATTCTGAGGTTGTAGCTAAAAAGCCGAGCAGCCTTAAAGATTTCCTCAAAGTCGATAGCTTCAATTTTGTTCCCATGACTTCAACAACAGAAAGTGTTGAAGAGACAATAAATGACACAAAATCAGAAGAAATTGAAGATGACGAAGAGCTACCAACTGATGATTCAATCTATGACTACGATGACACGCTCAATCTAGACGCTTCCGTAGACCGAGAAGAGAATAACAATGAATTGGACAGGGTCATTGATGCACCTGATACCAATGATGACCAAGAATCAATAACAGATACAGAAGCAGATGTTCCGCTTGAATCAGTTGAGGTTGAAGTCAACACTGGCGATGATGGGGGTATAGATAATGTTGATGAGCAAGAGCTATCAAGCGAACCTATTCAAACTGACAATCACATTAATGACGTTGATTCAGAACCAGAAGACTCTCAGTCAGACTTACCCATTATCGAGTCAGAAACCGTAAGCGAAGAAGAACAAACTGGTTCTGATAGTGATGAAACAGATGACTCAATCTCTCTGACAGATCATCAATCCAATGACATTAGTCTGGAACAAAATGAACCAGAAATCGTTATTGATGAACAAATCGAACCAGTGGTCTCTGAGTCCGAAGACGAAATAGTCAATGAAGACAGTGCTGATGAAAATACGTTAGATGAATTTACTAATGATATAGCTGAGTCAGTTGATAGTGATGAGTTTGGTGAACAGGAAACAAGCCAAACAGAGACTGAGAAGGAGCCGGATGATGCGACCGGATCATCCATCGATGACATCGAGGAAGATTCGTTAGACGAAGTCATTTCGACAGAGGGTACCGAGCAACCTGGTGAAGAAGAGTCTGCAGATGCTGAATCGGAATTAATTCTTGATAGTGACGATGTTCTGACTGATGAAGATGAACTTAACGCGAGTGAGGCCATTTTAGATAATCCTTCAACGGCAGAAGAGGTACCGAGTGAAACGTATGTCCAGTCAGACGGTGATAATCATGATGAATATTCGTTTACGACAGACTTTTCTGGTACAGAAGAAATAGACGAATCTGACGTTGAAAATGAGCAAATCTCAGTCTCTCCTTCAACTGATGTAAACACTGCTGAGCTTGATTCTAATAATGGCACTGAAGAAGAAAAGCCGGAGTTCAATATCTCCGATGGCCTCAATACTGAGGAGAGTGATTCCCCAGAAATTGATGTCACTGATCATGAAACTGACGAATTAAGTCTTGAAGAAGATATACAGATAGCCCTTGATGCTAATGAGGCTGACGATGAGCTGCTAACTGATCTAGAGGCCGAACCTGAGCTTGATGAGCAACTAGATGATGCTATTAGCGATGAGCAAGTCGATGTAACGCCAGATGTTGATGACCTCTCAATCGAAAGCCTGAATTCTCATGATGATTCTACAACCGATAATGAGGAAAGCTTTGAAGAAGCATCTGCGGAGTCAGCAGAAAATGAGGTAGCAAATCCTGAAGAAAATTTAGTCTCAGCTGAAGCCGATAAGGAAATCAAAGCAGTAAGATCGGAGCTAGATGATCTTAGAGAAAAAGTCCGAGCAAGAACGGCACAGTTAAGAGCTGAAGCTAAAGCAAGGGCTGAGCAGGCTCAATCTCCTGACACAAAAATACTTCAAACTGACAAATCAGAAGCTGAACATTTGGCCAGTGATGAAGCAGACGTCGAAGAGCCATTAGAAAGTAGTGAACCACAGCTCGACGAGCCTGATCTAATGGATATCGACGTTGAGAATACAGGCACGGAATTAGATGAGACTGAGATTGACTTCAAACAAACATCTGATGAAGAACCAGAAGCTTCAGCCGAAGAGCCAATCGTCGAGGGAGCAGAGTCAGTTGTTGATGAGCATGAGCTTGAAGAATTAAATACTCCTGAACTAATTATTGATGAACCTGCTGTAGCTGAAACAAGGGTTGATGATTCAGACGCGAATAGAGAAGAGTCTGAGCCAGCTATCAAAGTGGAAGATGCTGAGCTAGGTCTAACCGAACCAGAAGTTGAACAAGAAAAAGTTGATGAAGCGTCTGTAGAAACAGGGCTCGATCAACCAGTTGAAAACCAACTTGAAGCAACGGATGAAGAACTCATCAGCGAAGAGCCAACCATCAATGAAGCTGAATTAGCTATTGAGAAGCCTGAGCTCGACGAAGAAGACACTGCAGAAACAGAGACTGAAGCACTTGATACTAGCTTAGATGCGATTCGAGAAGAGTCTGAGCCTGCTGTCGAAGTAGAAAATGATAAGCCCGATCTAGTCGAACCAGAGAGAGTTGAAGAAGCAACTGTAGAAATCGAGATTGATGAAGCAGTAGCAGAAGAGACAGAGATCGATCAGAAAGCCGAAAACCAACTAGAAGCTACAGCTGATGAACCCATCGTCGAAGAGCCAACCATTGAGGAAGTAGAACTAGATGTTGAGGAACGTGAGCTAAATGAATTAGAAATTGTAGAGCCAGAGACTGATGAGCCAGTTGTTACTGAACCTCAATTACCAGAGGTAGAGGAAGTAGCGGCGACAGACTTAACAGTCGAAGAAAACGATCTTGATATTGCTGATAAAGTTGATGCTTTAAATGAGCAAGAATCTGTAGAAGAACACGCAGAGGAATCATCAGAACTTGCTGCTGAATCAGATTCTTATGATGAAAATATCGATACAGGACCTGCTATTGATTTAGTTGATTCGAAGTCAGCCTTATCCGATATGTGGCAAGACTTAACAACCGACGAACCAGAAGTCGAAGAACCAGAAGTCGAAGAACCAGAAGTCGAAGAACCAGAAGTCGAAGAACCAGTAGTCGAAGAGCCAGAAGTCGAAGAGCCAGAAGTCGAAGAGCCAGAAGTCGAAGAGCCAGAAGTCGAAGAGCCAGAAGTCGAAGAGCCAGATTCAGAGCAGCCAGATTCAGAGCAGCCAGATTCAGAGCAGCCAGATTCAGAGACTCGACTTCATAAAGAACAATGGATAGAGGACTCACTGAGTGAGCCTGAGCCATTATCAGCGCTTGCAGATGACGAGCATGACATGCTTTCAATGCATAATTCTACATATGATGTTGATGCCTTAAATGAACCATTCTCATCAGAAACTGAGTCTGAGGAAGCCCTAGAGCTTGCTTCCAAGTTCGCTGCTCAGTCGGAGTTTGATGAATATTTAGCTGATGAAGATATTGATACTGGACCAGCTGTAAATTTGGTTGATCCTAAATCGGCGCTATCAGATATGTGGCAAGATCTAACAGAAGAGCCGTTACCGTCTGAAGGTGATCTTGATAATATGTTTAAGGAAATCAAAGATCTTGAGAACTCTTCGTATGAAGATGACGACGAGAATGACGAGGATGACACCCACATAGAAAAGCCTGCCGTGAAAGCATCGGAACAAGAACGACTACAATCGATATTATCGTCGATACCCTCTTTTTCACAGATGAATAAGAAACCAAGTGATAAGAAATAATCGATAATATTCAGCTATGAAGCTACTTTTTTCCACTGCGAAAACGAGCTGATTCTGTTAAAATTTCCGGCTATTTTTGTTAGGAAAAAAAATGACTGAACAGGTTCATGATGTCGCTATTATAGGCGGTGGTGTCTGTGGCACAGCCTTGCTTTATATGCTGGCGGAATATACAGATATTGAAAATATTGCCATTATCGAAAAGTATGATCATGTCGCTAAGGTCAATTCGAATGGTCGAAATAACAGTCAAACACTGCATTGTGGTGATATTGAAACAAATTACACGCTAGAAAAGGCCGCAAAGGTGAAAGCGGCTGCTCAGATGATCGTCAATTATGCTGATGATTTGAAAGAGCGAGACGAGATTATTTTCAAATATCCCAAAATGGTGATTGGTGTTGGTGACGATGAATGCGCCATGCTTCGCAAACGATTTGAGAGTTTTCAAACAGTATTTACAACCATGCAATTGCTTGAAAAAGAGCAAGTAGCCGAAATCGAGCCAAATGTCGTCATGGTGAACGGCAAAATGCGTGAAGAGCCCATTGTTGCTCTTGCTGTTTTAGATGAATACTCAGCGGTAGATTATCAGCGTTTAGCCGAAAGTTTTGTTTCTGAGGCTGAAAAACATACCGATAAAAACCTCCACACGCACTTTAATAGCCATGTGCAAGATATCATCGAAAAAGACGGGATCTTTTCCATTGTAACGAAAGACGATGTGATTAAGGCTAAAACCGTCGTTGTATCAGCGGGTGGTCACAGCTTATTGCTGGCACAACAAATGGGCTATGGTCTTGAGTTTTCTTGTCTTCCTGTTGCTGGAAGTTTCTATTTCACACCACCTTTGCTCAACGGCAAAGTCTATACAGTGCAAAACGACAAGCTTCCATTTGCTGCCGTCCATGGTGATCCTGATGTATTAATTGATGGCAAAACTCGTTTTGGACCAACGGCATTATTACTACCAATGCTTGAGCGATATAACAGTAAAACTTTTTTTGAGTTTTTACGTGTGTTGAAACTCGATAGTCGTGTAATGAAAGTGTTCTGGGATTTGTTTAGAGTCAAGGATATTAGAAACTACATCTTCAAAAACTTCTTATTTGAAGTCCCCGGTCTTCGTCGCTGGTTGTTTATGAAAGATGCACAAAAAATTGTGCCATCACTGCAATTGAAAGACGTGACCTTTGCAAAAGGGTTTGGTGGTGTAAGACCTCAATTGATTGACAAAAAATCTTCTCAATTGATGTTAGGTGAAGCAAAAATCAATCCGGGCACAGGTATTGTGTTCAATATGACGCCTTCACCAGGCGCTACTAGCTGTTTAGAAAATGCTGAAATTGATCTGCATTTTGTAGCCGGTCGTTTAGGTGCAAAAATCGATCAAGAACGGCTAGATAAGGATCTTCATTAAGTAATAGCTAAACAAAGTTTCAGTAATCGACTGAGTGGCCGATAAAACTGAAACAAGCAGATTAAAAATCGGTTATGGAGCATGTTATGGCGATGAATCAAACAACAGCAGTGACTAAGAGTGTTGTCACTACTCAGGTCTTCACCTTTTTCATTGAAGACATGATGTTTGGACTTAATGTTGAACACGTTCTCATGCTTGGGCAGGACACTGCCAGTATTCAAAAAGTCCCCGTTGATGAGCGTGGTCTAAAGGGCATTACCAAATACCAAGGTATTGTGGTTCCGGTCTTGGACTTCGCACACAGGGTCGGTGTTAAGTCTGGCATTGATAGCAAGTCTGCCACTATCGAACAGTTGAAAGCATTTGAGCAAGAGCATATTTCATGGTTTGAACAACTTGAGAATGCAATAAAAACAAACACTGCATTTAACCTTCCTACACAATCACGTACGTGTGCTTTTTCTCAATGGCGCGAGCAGTTCAATACGAGAGATGAAACCCTCGCTGAACTGCTGACATTATTTGATGACAGCCATAGCGCTTTTCATGAGCTCGCTGATGAAGTACTGACCATGAGAGAAAGTGGTCAGACGGAAGAAGCAATGGCGATACTGAGACAACATCGATCGAGTTCTTTACAACGCATGAAAACCTTATTTAGTAGAGCCATTGATCATCTAAAAGGGGCGATGAGACCGGTTTTACTATTTGTGACCGATGATGGAAAAACACCTCGATTTGCCTTGTTGATTGATGAAATAAATGATGTTGTCACTTACGCTGAGGACGAATTCCAAGCAAGTGATGCGGGCTCATTATCTCAGTTGAGTGAAATTGCAAAAGTACTTGACGGAATATACACCCGTCAGGATAAACCCGATTGTCTTTATTTTGATATTGATAAATTGGTGGATGAGCCAAAGATGCTTGTGAGTGCTGAAGCCATATAAAACCAACTTCCCCAGTCATTATCCCATCCCCCATTTAGTGCAGTTAACAGATGGTTGCTCTATAAACGATCGTTCAGCAGATTAACCTAATCATGATTAACACTTATGTTTAACATTATATGTTGGTGTTAAATATATGAATTATAATAATTTATACTGGATTGTATTTTCATCATATTTCATGTGCTGACGTTACAGTAAATACGGTGTGTTTTTTGCTCTTAGATCTGATTATATGATCAATGGGTAATCAACATGCACATGCAATCCTCTGTCTTTCATGACGTAAATCAGCATGCACGTTCTCTGCAAAATTGGCCTCAGGAATACGATCAAATAACCTCAGGTGAATTTGAAGGATCGATTGATGATATTCAGCTAGATGCCGTGCGTATCTTTCGTGAGCGAATGAAGCAGAGCATTATCCAAAATACCCATACGCCCAACGGTAAGATTAATTTTATGATCCCAAATCATATTGATGCCGGCAAAACATCTGATCAAGCTCGACAAGTGTTATCTAAGGGCATCACCTTATTACCCTATGATAGTGATTTTTCCTTTGTGGCTCCTCCAGAAATGGATTACACCGTTATTTCTATAGCACATGAGCGTTTGAGACGTTTACTGAGTGACTCCGTTTATCAGCATTTAATCACGACGGATCATAGTTATGGTGTGACGAGTAATGAAGCCGTGGTGACGGCCGTTCGCCAGAACATGTTAAACATCATGTCCAAGCTAGCTGCACTAACGGCGAAAGATCAAGAAAACCTGCCCGAAACTGAGCGTAAAATTAAAACCTTACATGATGAAATTATCTACATCGTGATGCAGTTGTGTGACTTTGGTCTCGAAGGAACTTCGTCACCGAAGCGACTGGGTAATCAACACAATTACATTGTGCAACGTTGTCACGACTATGTGATTTCAGAAGAGGGTAGTTGTGCCAGTATTGTGGATATTTGTGAGATGTTAAATATTCCACATCGAACATTAAACTACAGCTTTAAAAAAGCGACAGGTTTGTCGCCTATGCAATATATCCGGGCTGTAAAACTCAATGCGGCAAGACGAGAGTTATTACATAGTCATCTACAGGTAACGGATATTGCAGCGAATTATGGTTTTTATCATATGGGATACTTTTCTCAAGAGTACCGTCGTCTATTCGGAGACACACCGAGCATGACCAGAAAGGCCTTCGCTTGACGTCTCTTTACGCCAGTAAACATAGCCAGCCAGTATAAAGATAATGCCTCCAAGAAATTGATCTTGAGAGGGCTGTAACTGAAGCCATTCCGGTACATGACTCATCATGGCGTGATGATGCATCGATGAATGGGCTGATTGATACATATCAGGGATAACAAGCATCATTACACCCCAAAACATAAGTGGCAGTGTGACGGTAACGAGATTTAAGCGTTGCCAATACTGAGAATGTGATGGACGATTTAGCATCGTCAAACACAGGGCTAAGCCAGTTAATGCCATTAACCATTTCATCACACTATAAATAACTGCACTTTGCATGAGTAATGGGTGAATAGAAGGCAGCATCCATGTCCAAGTTAACAGAGCAAAACTGGTTAAAAACAGCGTAATCTTCCAGCCTGGTGCATGGGTACTTGATGGGGCTGCAGTATGACGTAATGACATAATCCATAATAAAGGTGCCATATGATGCACCATGACACTTTGGGTACTATGTAACCATATTGAATCTCTGGCCATCACATCCAGCCATGGTGTCATACCGAGTAAAAATACAACATTTGCTGAGTGAAACAGAAATGGCTTTACCAACAGGCGATGCTGTTTCGCCCATCGGTAAAGCACAATTACAAGGACGATGCTGAAAAATGAATCAATGGTAGTCAGCATCACTGTTTCCCCTTAGCTTGAGCAGCAGCTTGAGCCAGTACCTGACTTCACGGTGCCATCAACGGTATCAACACTATGGTTATTACCTTCAGCAGCCACATCCATCGCCGCATTGCCTTGGAAGAAGTTATTTGGCTTTAAGCTAAAGCCAACATATTCAACAGGCATGATGGGGAAATCTTCCGGTTTACAGATATGTGTATGACCATAGGTATGCCACACAACGATGTCAGTGTTTTCAATCGGACGATCTTTCTGCACATAGTAAGGTAAACCCGCGCCCTTATTTTGATTAGGGTAGAAACCTGACGAATGCATTTCATTGGGATCATAAGGCGTGACCCATAGATGTTTTTTAGCAAAACCAGCTCGTTTAGCAACATAGCTATTATCGTGGGCCAACATCACAGGATTATGCTCTGCGACTAATTTATATCCTGTTGGGTTACCGACGGCATTGATTGAATTTGGATTGATAATTTTCCAAAAACGCCCTGTTTGACCATTGGCTTCTCGAGCGGCTTCAAGCTCTGTTTTAAATACAGTCGCTTCAGTATTAAAGACATTGCCCCATGGGTTTTCCTCTTCATCCATTTCACGAGGTGTGAAGTTGGTTTCAACCACTGAGTTGGTCTCACCATCCACCATCATATGCATGCGAGCACTGAAGAAATGTTGATGTGTTGGGCCATAAATTTCAGGTGTTACCATGCCACCAAACTTAGGCTTTTCACCAGGCTCTAAAGCCCCTGTTTGAATGATGCCGGTAAGTTTGGTTTCTTGTTGAATGGTGCCATCTTGATACAGATACCAGTAAAAGCCGTAATCGTAGTTACCCACGGTACAGAAGAAACTAATCACCAAGCGACGTGAGCGACGCATTTCATACGTTTCACTACGAAATTCGTAATGTTTCCATAATGTTCCGTAATCTTCCTCATGCATACAAACAGCATTTTTCATTAAAAACGGCATGCCATTGTCATCAACAGTAGGAATATCAAAGTAACGGATCGCACCAAGACAATCACAGCCCAGTTCAAGCTGATTGGCTAAGCGGCCAAGTCCATATTCACCGCCATCGAATGCACATTTCCAATAATGATTAGTACTGGTATCAGAGTAGGGCACGGCCATATCATTGATGCTTGCCCGGTAAATGATAGGGCGTAATTTATCGCCATCTTGGTAGCCAAGTTGATTCAACACTAAGCCTTCTCGAGGATTATAGCCAAGACGGAACTGCCACTTTTGCCAGTTCACTTGCCAACCATCCACGGTAAAACTGACACCCTCTGGTTGGGTAATTTGCAGTGGTTTAAGATCGTCACGTGGTTTGCCAAGTGAAGGCGTATCGTAATTGTGTTTTGTTTTTGGCACGGTGGTGTTTTTACCATCATCAACGATGTCGATGACGGTGCCTTCATTCAAGTCAATCACAGCAAATAAGCCATCGATTGGACGAGCATAGCCATTATCAACAATATCATCACGGACAAATGCCACCCCACGCATTAAGCGTTTACCTCGGTATTTTTCAACATCACCAAAGTAGCCAAATGACCAAGGGTCAATCTGGATTGTTTCAATATCTTTATCGGTTAAGCCTCGACGTTTCAAAGCTGCGATAAACCCAGGGTCAGCTTGAACAATATCTACACAAGTGAAAAATTCTTCCATCATGATGGCTGGCTGCCCAGTGACTTCAGGATCTATCTGTACCCAACTGGTGATGGTTGTTGTGTTGAGGTCAATCATCGCCTCATGAATGGAGCCTGTCTCTTTATCTAATACCACAGCAAATGCACGACGTGAGAATGATGAGCCGGCCTCAAAGGCAAGTACCTCTTCTTTTGATGGCTCTTCTAGCTGTACATAAGGAAAGCGACAAGCCGCCCCCAAGCCTTTTTCTCGTCTCAGAAGATCGGAAGCAATAGAAATTTCTTCCATGGTTAATGGATCGAGTGGGTGGGTCGCTTTTACGCCAGGGGTAGTTTCTGGTTTGTAGGTTGGTTCTAATGCGTGATTCATAATGACCTCTAAGTATTGAATGTTTTGCTGATATCAATACTAGTGAGATCTCATTGGGCCAATATCACAAAGTGGCAAAATTATTTATTTCAATTAATTTGAAACTAAATTCCACTAAAGTAGATCCACTTAGCAGAGATATTTAGGAATTTTTCATAGTCTTTATTGATGATTAATCTTGTTATCCTTGACGACACATTTCAAAAGGAAGTGATAGAGCATGAAAAAAATCTCCACCTCTGCATTAGC
>LAZR01001120.1_pt1 | contig 17719 bp, 16 predicted proteins | sample 329461 | NCBI WGS metagenome assembly LAZR01 (sample SAMN03002196, study PRJNA259156) | marine sediment metagenome | biome: sea floor; feature: Hydrothermal impacted sediments; material: marine sediment; isolation source: Loki non-amplified sample from Loki's castle hydrothermal vent sediment ...
AAATGACAAATGAAGATATCCTACGTTTTGTTGGAAGATATTCACTGGGTCGAGACAGCAATCCAAGGAATTATAAGGATTCACTTCATTTTTTAAGATTTAAGGTGCCTGGTGGCATTATAACTTCTGAACAATTAAAAGGAGTAGCAGAGCTTACACATAAATATAGTAAAAATTTAGCAGAAATAACTGATAGAGAAGACATTCAACTACATTGGGTAAGATCGGAAGATTCTATGGAGATTTTTAAAATAATGGAAGATTTAGGTTTTACTACAGATATGTGTGGTCAAGGTTTTGGGGGACCAAGATATGGTGATGCCCGAAATATTATTTTATGCCCAGTCTCCGGCATAGGGAAGAATGAGCTAATAGATGGTCGACATCTTATGGAGAAACTGACGAAATTTCTTATTGGAAATCAAAATTTTTTAGATATGCCTAAAAAGTTTAAGTTTTCAATCTCAGCTTGCGGTTCTGATTGTGTTAGAGGTATAACAAATGATCTTGCTTACGTTGGAGTGAAAAAAGGAGATGAGATTGGCTATACACTTTTTATTGGAGGGAGTGCTGGAAGTACTCAACCAGGACCTAGGTTAGCAAAACGATTAAATGTGTTTGTGAGACCTGAAGATGCATTTGATGTAGGAATAGCGATGATAAAAATTCACAGAGATCATAGTAATCGTGAAACCAAAGTCAAAGCAAGATTTAAATGGTTGGTCAATGAATGGGGTGCTAAAAAGATCCAAAATATGGTGGAAGAAAAGCTTGGAAGAAAAATTGAATTCTTTAACGGTCCAGCGTACACAGAAAATAGTAACCACGAGGGAATTCATCCACAAAGTCAAGAAGGAAAATATTATATCAATATTCCTCTTCTTGGAGGGAGAATATCCAGCGAGGACATGATTCTTTTTGCAAATCTCGCAGAAAGTTATGGATCAAGTGAATTAAGGTTAACTCCAACTCAGAATATTATAATACCTAATGTTAAAGATAAAATCAAAATTGTAAAAATCCTTAGTGAAAAGAATTTTTCTATAGAAGGTCCAAATTTAAAATGGTCAAGTATTGGATGCTCCTCTGATTTTTGTGGAAAAACTATTGAACCCCACGTCAAACAAGTAACTGCTGATTTAGTTAATTTTCTAATTGGAAATTTTAAACTCGATTTACTTAATGAGTCTGGGATAATTATTCAGGCTAACGGATGTCCAAATCATTGTTGTGCTAGCAGTCTTGCTGAGATCGGTCTGAGCGGTGCAGTCGTTAAAATTGAAGGAGAACCAATGCAAACATATAGTATAGTGTTGGGAGGCGGAGTCGGTCCTAATGCGATTCTAGGGAGAGTGATAGAAAGAAGTATCCCTCATAATAAAATAAATGAGAAAATTGCTTCCTTAATCAATAATTACATTACGATTAGGCAAGAATCTGAAAGATTTCGAGATTTTTGTAACCGCTTTTCAGAAGAAGAATTAAAAAATTATCTAAAAGTGTAAAATAGGTGATAATAAATGTCAGGAATCCGGTTAAAGTTAAATAAAATTGATGATAATCTTTACGAGTTAGATGTGCGAGGACTTGCGTGCCCATTTCCACAAGTAATGGTTACAAGAGCATTAGTAGACATGAAAGAGGAAGATGTCTTAGAAGTAATTATTGATAATCCTCCTTCTGTTAGAGATATCCCCCCAGCTTTAGAGAGAAAAGGATATATATCAGAGGTAATAAAAGTCGATAAAATTACATCTAAAATCCTAATTCAAGCAAAAAAGGAATAATTTAAAGGAAATTTATTACAAGAAAGATCCTTAGGAATTTGAATACTTTGCTCCTTATACTTCAAACTATTTTAATTTCATCGTCAGTCAAATAGCATGCAGGATCTGGACCCCAAACATCACCTACTAATGCTAACGATCTTACTCTCGAGCCACCCTTACAAATTTCAAAAAATCGACAATTATTCACTGAGCATCTTCCTTTAATATACTGTGCTTTATTTTTTAATCCCTTCATTATTGGATCTGAAGTATCCTCCCATATCTCACTAAAAGATCTGTCTTTTATATTACCAAATGAATAATCGTTCCAAAATTGATTAGCATGAACATTTCCAAGAGAATCTACTGAAGCAATAGTCTCACCTGTACCATCTCCCCCATTTCTTTTTAAAAGTTCATACGCCCATTCTGCTTTGGCAGGATCTTCTTTTTGTAAATAATAATAGAGAAAGCCCGCATCACAATAATTACCAACAAGCAGAGATTCAATAGGAAAACCATTTTTATGGTGCATTTTAGTTAATTCAAAATAGTTTGTAATTGCGTTCCTCCATTGATTAAGTGGTAGATCGCTATTTAGAATGTCCTTTCCTCTTCCGGAATAATCAAGGTGATACACACAACATCTATTTACTCCAATATCTCGAAGCTTCAGCAAAACACCTGGTAAATCCGTGTAATTATATTTAGTGAGTGTAAATCTTAATCCAGTTTTAATACCAGCATTTAATGAATTTCTCATTCCATTAATTGCTAATTTGAATGCACCTTTTACACCTCTAAATTTATCATTTATTTCAGCCAAACCATCTAAAGAAACACCGATGTATTTAACGCCCGCTTTTTTGGCAGCCAAAGCATTCTCCTTGGAAATCAGTGTCCCGTTTGTTGAAATGACAGGTCTTAGTTTTAAGCCATTCGCATATTCAATTAATTCAAATAAATCCTTTCTCATGAAGGGTTCTCCACCCGAAAAAAGGACAACTGGACATCCATAATTTGCTATGCTTTCTAGTAATGCTTTACCTTCTTCTGTACTCAGCTCACCTTCAATAGGATTAGTTGACGCGGAAGCGTAACAATGAACACATTTCAAATTACATTGTTTAGTGGAATTCCATACCACTATAGGCTTGTTTGATTTTACGTCGTGTTTATTATAACTAATCTGTTTTGGACTATCTGCGTATGCTGCCCTGTATCTTAATCCATCGGACTCGCTAAGAGCCCCCAATAAAAGTTTTGAAACTCCAATCATTAATTCTCACTCCATAAATAATTTAAATAGGTGTTAAACATACCTTGGAAAGTATACTCACTTGCGGTTAAATGAGGAATCGAAAGATGTTTAGAGGTTTCTGGTCCAATTGAAACAATTATAGGTTTTTCCAAGATTTTTTTATCTAACAGCTCAATACCTTTTGCACACGAAGCTGACATGACGAAGATCGCATCAGCATCTTTCACAATATTAGGATCTGCTGGTAGTGGTTTTATATCATATAAATAAACTGAGGAAACAATAAAAATTGATTTAAGCATATTTTTTAATACATTTGTAGCTGCTGAAGATCGGAGTAAGAGAACCTTATCTCCTTTCTGAAGATTTGTTAAAATTTGCTTCCCTAGACCTTCAGAATTGTATTTTTTCCCCATATGAGCGTTAATTTGAAATTTTTCAAAAAGTAGATTTCTTGTTTTAGGGCCAATTGCGAAAACTTTTCCTTTGAAGGTACTTAGATCTACCTTCTCACCAACCCTATTTACTCCTTCTACAGATGTGAATACTATAGCATTAAAATCATCTAATCTTGGAATATCAAATTTTCTGGGAATGACTTCTATAAGGGGCATCGAAATTGGTTTAATCTTATATGCTTTAAACAATTCCTCACTTTCTTTTGAATGATTTTTAGCACGTGCGATAACAATTTGCTTATCTTTCAAATTTTTTATTTTTCTTTCAAACCAATTTAATTTACAATGTAAATTTGTAATTACCCCTATAACGAAAATTGTGGGGGGTGTTATCCCCTCCAACCCTTCAGCTAATACTCCTAACGTTGTAAGTTTTGTACTCTGTTTAAGGGTTGTTCCCCAGTTTATAGCAGCTACGGGGGTAGATTTATTCCTTCCTACTTTTATGAGTTTTTGAGAAATTTCTTGAATTTTCGATGCCCCCATTAGAATAATAATGGTTTCAGGTAAAGCTGACCAATTAATTGCTGCTTTTGCTTTAATTGATTCATGCCCCGTTAAGACTGCAAATACAGAATTATACTCTCTATGAGTAATTGGAATGCCGGCATATGCGGGTGCGGCATAAAATGAAGATATACCGGGTACTACTTCAAATTTAATGCTTGAGGCTTCACATATTAAAGCCTCTTCTCCACCTCTTCCAAAAATAAAAGGATCTCCCCCTTTAAGCCTTACGACTTTATAATCACGACCATACGCTACAATCGCAGAATTAATTTCATTTTGTCTCTGTTGAGATGATATAGATTCACCGTCTCGTTTTCCCATATATATAATTTTACATTCTGCCTTCGCCCAATTTAAAATTTCTTCATTAACCAATCTATCATAAATAATTATATCAGCTTCTTCAATTAGGCGTTTGGCTTTTAAGGTAACTAACTCCGTATCACCAGGACCAGCGCCAACTATATAAACAACCATGATTTTATTCATCACTTTCTAATATTTTCAAGAATCTCATTACCGCCCATAGATAAAAGGTTATTAGCTAATTTAGAAGCAATACTGACGGAATCTCGTATTTTTGAATTTAGCTTGTTCTTTATAAAATGTTTACCGTCAATTGATGAAATAAATCCAAGGATCTCATATACATCATTTTTAAAATCTAAAGTAGAATAAGCTCCCGCAGGTATTTGACATCCTGCTTCTAGATTACTTAAAAAAATTCTTTCAGCTTTACATGCTATTTTCGAAGGAGTATCTTCTAATTTTGAGATAATTTTTAATACCTTTTTGTCGTCTTTTCTCGCAGTTATTCCCAAAGCGCCTTGACATACAGCTGGAATAAATTCGTTTGGGGGAAGAGGTGAATAATTACTATATCCTAGTCGGATCAATCCAGCTTCTGCGACTATGATCGCATCATATTGATTTAACTTCTTAAGCCTTGTATCAATGTTCCCCCTTAGTTCAGCGACATTTAAATCTGGACGAAAATTGAGAATTTCAGCCTTTCTTCGAAGGCTTGAGGTTCCAATCTTTGCATTTTTAGGAATAGAATTTAGATTTTTATAAGCTCCTACTAAAGCATCGTTAGCAGATTCTCTCTTAGGGATTGCTGCTATTATTAGTCCTTCGGGAAGATCTGTTGGTAGATCTTTAAGAGAGTGAACAGCAAAGTCAATCTCGCCAGCAAATAATGCTTGATCTAGCTCCTTTGTAAAAAAACCTTTACCCTCTATTTTTGAAAGGGCTATATCAGTTATTTTATCACCTTTAGTTGAAATTTTATTTATTTGTACATCACAATCTAGCTTATCTATAATTAATTTCGTTTGTACCATTGCTAACCTTGATCCTCGAGACCCTGCTATTAAAAGCTTCATCAAACTTGCCTCAGTTTTGATTGGAGGGTTGATCTGTAGATCCCATGAATAGGTTTGTAAATTTTTCTAATTCTTCTGCATCCAACGGATTTTCTCGAACTTGTGATAAAAAGTTATGCATTAATTTCTTCATTAAAGATTTTGACAAACCTTCAAGAACTTGCTTGATCTTAGGCTCACAAACAGCACCTAACATATAAATAGCTTTTTCAAGTTCTTTATTTCTTATGGCTTCCGTATATTTATTGAGATTTGTAAAATATTTTTCAATATGTAACTGCCCTAATTTTTTCATAAAATTCTCATTTTCTCTGTTAATTATTTTCTCAACTTTGGACACTTCGCTCAAACGAGCTCTCAGATTCTTATTTGCGATTTCTCTTAGATCCTTATATGAGTAGATATGAACATTTTTGATTTTTGAAGCTGATGGATCAATATCTCGAGGTATTGCAATATCCATAAAATATAGTGGGTGTTCACGATAACGCATTACTTTTTTTACAAGTTTTTTTTTAACTAACACTTTAGGAGCTGATGTCGCTGATAGTACCACATCCACAGATTTGAGGATCTCTGGTAAATAATAGAAATCTGCTGCTTGAGCGTTAAATAGTTTACAAAAGTTGAATAGCTTTTCAGGTGTGCGACCTATCACTGTAATATTAGAAATTTCGAATTCTTTAAGATACTCCGCTATTAAACTTGCCATTTTACCATTTCCAAATAAAAGAATTTTCTTGTCTTTTAATGGACAAACATTATTAATCATATCTACCGCTATGGAAGAGATTGATACTTTCCCTTTAGAAATTTGAGTTTCAGATCTTACAAGTTTTCCAAGTTTAATAGCTTTCTCAAAAGCCAATTCAAGCACAGTATCTGTAAAACCATGCTTTTTTGAATAATTATAAGCCTCCTTACATTGAGAGAGAATTTGATTTTCACCTACAGCCATACTCTCTATAGAAGTTACAACTCTAAATATATGATTCAGAGTATCAAGATATGTCTTTACTGATAAGAAATTCTTGATATCTTCTCCAAATCTTGTGAGCAAAACATTTTTTGCCTGGTTTATTCCTTCAGATTCAGTGTCATCGGTAAAATTGATCTCGAATCGATTACAAGTTTGAATAATTATGACAGCATTAATGTTTTTCTGGCTTAATAACATTTTATGTAGATCTAATTTATCAGACTCGCTTAAATAAAACCTATCCGGAAATCCTACTGGTGGATTTTTATAATCTATACTAATGCTTGCTAAATACATTATATATCTCCAAAGCTTTGATTTTTGCTAATTCTATTTCTTTCTTTAAAATATGAGACTGGACTTCAGTATTTTCATAGATTTTTGATAATACACGATTTTTTTCTTCGATTCCAACTAATTCATTCCGAAATGGAGCGAGTAAGCCCAACCAATCTGTCCAAGGATCGGTTATTGAATCCAAATATTCCCTTAATTTTTTAGATAGAAATGGACATTTACCTCCTGTCGAAATTGTTATGTTAAGATCTCCATTTTTTGATAATGCTGGAAATATTACGGATGAAAGTGCTGGATTATCAACAACATTTACAAGGATATTATGACTTCTGCAATAATCTGAAATTTTTGAATTTAATTGTGAGTCCGAAAGTGCCCCCACAACCAAAGATGTATTTTCAGGAATATATTTAGAAAATTTTTCTGAATCTAAGTTAATTAAATGAAGTTTAACATATTTTGGTAGATCTAAAGATGCCTTTGAAATAACTGAAATATTCTTGGTGAATTTTGAAAGAAAATTGACTTTCCTTCTCCCAACCTGGCCTCCTCCAAAGATTATAACGGGCCCAGATAAGTTCAAAACAATAGGAAGTTGGAATTTACTTTCAATTATTTTTTCATGGTCTTCATGCTCTCTTTTGGGAATTTCGAATGAAATTTTTTTAAATTCACGTGTTGAAAACATATGCTTGTATTCAGTTATTCCAAGATCTTCCATAATCTCTTTGGCTCGCGATATTACCTCTTCTTTAGTTTCGGAATGTATCATAAAGAAGAGGTTATAATCCCAACCTATTCGGTTATAACAGTGGGTGACTCTTTCGATCGCTGCAATTTTTTCTCCAATTTCATCTACTAAATCTTCAGGAATGTTTGCTACAACCATCAAGTTTGCACTGATTCCTACCCTTCTATGATTAACGGAAATTCCAAACCTTCTAATAAGCCCTCTGTCGAGTAAATCCTTACAAATATCTATTACTTCTTCTTCCTTCATCCTTAAACGTTTTGCTATTTCCGCAAAAGGTTCTGAGACAAAAGGTAACCTCTGGACTTCTGCCAGAACGGCTAATTCTTCATCTGAGATCAAATTTAACACCTATTTTATATATTTTTTCTGCGGGAAGATGTATAACTTTACTTTGTAATTTATTCTCAATTTCTTCAAGGTTAGCTAACAGAGTTTCCTCATCTTGTTCAGTTAAAGTGAACCAAATATTTGGAGTACCCTCTCTAAGATAATTATGAGTTACTCCCTTGTAAGAATTGATAATACTTGCGGCTTCTTCGATAAATTCATCGGGAATAGAAACTGCTGCGAGTATTGATTTAAATCCGATTTTATTAGCAGCAATAATTGCTCCAACTTTACGAATCAAACCCTTCTCAGTAAGATTTTTTAATCTTGAAATTACATTATTAGATTTCAAGCCTAATCTCTTCGCAATATCATCATAAGGATGTCTAGATAAGGGAAAATAGTTTTGCATTAAATTCATCAATTCTATATCTATTTTATCTAATCCTTCAGTCATTTTTTCACCTATTTAACTCAATATATTTATATTTATACATGCACCAAGGTTCTTGTGCCATAAAATCATCATTATAGAAATGAGCTCTTGCCCGACACCCACCACAAGTTTGTTTGAATTCACAAATCCCACAAGCACCTGAATAATTCATAGTTCTTAGCTTATTTAAAATAGGATTTCCTTTCCAAATTTCGCTAAACTTTTCTTCACGTATATTTCCGAGTTTTAAGGGCAAATAAGGACAGGGCCATACATCTCCGTTTGGTATAACAGAAATATAAGATATTCCAGCAAGACACCCTCTTGAATATCTATGCATTGGGATATTTAGATGTTCTGCTATTCTTTTGAAGTGAGGAGCACATGTGGGCTTGATATCAAAATTTAATTCCACTCGTTTTTTTAGTAATCTTCGAATTAATTTTTCGTATTCAACAGCACGCAGGGAACTTTCCTCTAAGTCTTTACCCCTTCCTGTGGGTACGAGAAAGAGAACATGATGTGATTTAGCACCCATTTTCTTAGCTAATTCACATATTTTTTCTATTTCTTCAATATTAAAATCAAAAACTGTAGTATTAACTTGAAATGGCAATCCTACTTCATTACAATTCCTCATAGCATCTAATGACATATCATATGCTCCTTGAAGCCCGCAAAAATTGTCATGTCTTTCTTTATCAATCATATGAAGAGAAATAGCAACTGCTGCCCCACCCGCTTGTTTAAGGCTTTTTGCTGTTTCTAAATCAAGATAAGACCCATTTGTCCCAAAAACTGGTCTAAGACCTAAAGAAGATGCGTACTTTGTCAACTCTAGAATATCTGAGCGCATTAAAGGTTCACCTCCTGAAAATACCATCAGTTTAAAGTTAGCCTTTGCGATCTCATCTAGAAGAGCAAACCCTTCTTCCGTAGTTAATTCATTTTGAAATTCTTTTCCAGCATCTCGGTAACAGTGTTTACAATGGAGATTACATTTGTTGGTTACATTCCAGGAACATATATTCATCTTTTTTTAAACCTTGGTTTGTATCCTATTATTTTTTTAACTTATTTTATTTAAAGCCCCATCCATCGCCTCTATAGTGGATTGTATATCATCATCTGAATGAGCTATAGATAAGAAACATGTTTCAAATTGAGAGGGAGGGATAAAAACATTATTATCTAACAATTCTAATTGATATTTACCAAATTTATCTCTATCACATAGTTGAGCACTTTTATAATTATCTACGATCTTGTCTGTCATAAAAATCTGATACATTGATGCTATGGAATTAACCTGAGCAGAAATCTTCTTGTCTTCAATAATGTTCTTTAATCCTTTCACGATTTTTGAACATTGCTCCCTAAGACGTTCATAGAGACTATCACCACCCTCTATTAGAATTTTGATAGTTGTTAATCCTGCTGTTACTGAGATAGGATTCCCACTCAATGTACTTGCTTGATAAATCTTTCCGAGTGGGGAAATATTATCCATAATTTCCTTTCTACCTCCATAACACGCAAGAGGAAGTCCTCCCCCAATTATCTTTCCAAGCGTAGTTAGGTCAGGAGAAATCCCAAAAGTCTTTTGAGCTCCTCCCAAACCTAATCTAAAGCCGGTTATCACCTCATCAAAAATTAGAAGAATTCCATCCTCTTCTGTTATTTTTCGAACCCCTTGAAGATATCCAGATTCTGGAAGGATTAAACCCGCATTACCAATAACGGGCTCTATTATAACAGCTGCAATTTCCTCCTTGTTTTTATTGATTTCTCTACTCAACGATTCAATATCATTATATGGCAAGACAATAGTATTCTTGGTAGTATCAGCAGGAATCCCTAAAGAATTTGGAGCACCGAAAGTTGTGGCTCCAGAACCCGCTTTAACAAGGACATAATCATGTGCGCCATGATAACACCCTTCAAATTTTATAATTTTATCTCTTTTTGTAAATCCTCGAGCAGCTCTTATTGCATGCATAGTAGCTTCAGTTCCTGAGTTAACCAGCCTTGTCTTGTCCATAGATTTATATAATCCTGAAATTGTTTCAGCCATGGTTATTTCGATCTCGGTAGGAGTACCATAAATAACTCCTTTGGATAACTGATTTTGTATTGAATCCATTACTTGTGGATTAGCATGCCCTAATATTAACGGACCATATGCAAGACAATAATCAATATAATGATTATTATCGACGTCATATAGTTTAGAACCTTCAGCTCTCAAAGTAAAAAAGGGATATGGACTAAACGCTCGAACAGGACTATTTACTCCCCCAGGTATGAGGGTTTTGGCTTTTTCATATAACTTTTTTGAATTCTCTCTCACTTTTCTTTCAACCACTGCCCCACTTCCTTGGCAAAATACGTTAATATCATATCTGCTCCCGCACGCTTCATGGATAGTAGGGATTCTAACACAACTCCTTTTTCATTTATCCACCCCTTTTCTGCAGCAGCTTTAATCATAGAATATTCACCACTCACGTTATATACCGCAGTAGGAAATCCAAATTTCTTTTTAATTTTATAAACTAAATCCAGATATGCGAGTGCTGGTTTAACCATAATAATATCAGCACCTTCATTTATATCAAGAAGTACTTCCCTAATCGCCTCATTACCATTTGAATAATCCATTTGATAACTTTTTCTGTCCCCAAATGAGGGAGCAGAAGATGCAGCATCTCTAAATGGCCCATAAAAATTAGAAGAAAATTTAGCCGAATACGCCATTATACTTACAATTTCAAACTTATTATCGTCTAGTGCCTTTCTTAATGCTTGGACTTGCCCATCCATCATGCTGGAAGGTGCTATCATGTCAGTTCCAGCATTTGCATGACTTACAGCAATCTCCTGCATTCTTTTAAGTGTAGGGCCATTTAATATTTGATTATCCTGTATTATCCCGCAATGTCCATGGTCTGTATACTGGCAAAGGCATAAGTCAGTAATTACAAGAAGTTGATCTCCAAATCGTTGTTTGATTACTTTGACAGCTAATTGAACAATTCCATCTGGATCTGAGGCTAATGATCCATTACTATCTTTTTCTGAGGGAATTCCAAACAAAATAATAGCCGGTATTCCTAGAGAGATTACTTGCTCACATTCTTTTATAAGATCATCTAAAGATAAACGGAATTGTCCAGGCATAGCAGCTATGGGTTCAGGTTCAATTATCCCCTCCTTAACAAAGATCGGATAAATAAGATCATTTATAGACAGTTGAGTTTCTTTTACAAGAGATCTAATTAGAGGTGTATATCTTAATCGTCGCATACGCGAAATTGGGAACTTAGTTTTTATCATTTTTGATCATTATTTCACTGATTTTTATTGGATTTAATAATTATAATTTGATTATATGTAAGAAATTTAATGCTTATTTTAATTATTTTACTGCTTCTAATTTTAAATACCCTCTTAAGATTTAATCAATTAATATATTGCTTATCATAGATAACGAATAAATTTGTTTAAAAGTTTCGGTTTTTTTAAAAAAAAAGCTGATCTGTTACGGATTCAGTAACGTTATAATGAATTAATCTCTATAAATTACAGTTTAAAACTTGGTTCGATCTTAAGAAGTCGAGTTGTTGCCAAGATCTCGAGATCTTTGATTCCACTGATTATTTTTATCTTAGTTTTAAGCTTCTCAAGTTTTTCCATATTCTCAACATTCGCTACAGCAAGGAAATCATATTTTCCAGTACATTGAAATATATGTAAAAGCTCATCTAACTTACCAAGTTCCTTAAATGTATCTTTGGATTTTCGGAGGTCAACCGTCGCCATAATGATCCCTGTTACAGCAAGCCCTATTTTACGAGGATTTAATAACGCAGAAAATTGCATAATCACTTCTTTATCAAGTAGCTTTTTAACACGAAATCTTACAGTAGCTTCATTCATATTCAGCTCTCGAGCAATTTCCGCATAAGATCTCCTTCCATCCTCTTGTAAAATATTCAAAACCTGCCTATCAATTTTATCTAAATCTTTAACCAAATCTATCACCTAATTTTTTTAATTACGCGGAAATTTTAGAAGTCTTATTAATATTGGAATTATTTTAGTATTTATAATTTTGTCAAGATGATTTAATTCAATCTAAGAAATCGCAACCGATACATATTCCCCTATTGCTTGCATAATCTTTTAGGCAGATTCTCCCACAACTGGTAGATTCAATATCTATTTTTAAATAAAAGTACGATCGCCGTAATTGGACCTAATACTTAAAAAATACGAGAAAAATTTTGTGTAAAAGCTAATATAATAACAAACGAGTACATAATTGAACCAATGATATATTCACTCATAGAATTTTTAAATCAAGAAAGAGAAAAAGATTGAATACAAAAATCATCCTAATTTGAAAATCTTAAATCCCTGAACCGTGTTCTCCGAAATAAAACTCAATCTTTTGGTCTCTTAGATTTTTATCATTATGAAATTTATTTTCTAAATACTCAATTCTAGCATTAATTGTAGAAAGAGTGATTGCAAGTGGATCGGGAAGATAATCATGCCTTAAATCAATCTTTTCGATTTTTTCACCTTTTCGAGAAACAATTCTGCCTGGAACTCCAACTACTACTGAGTTTGGGGGAACGTCATTTACAACAACAGAGTTTGCACCTATCCTTACGTCATCACCAATCGTTATTGGACCCAATAATTTTGCTCCGGCTCCTATAACAATATTATTACCTAATGTAGGATGACGCTTAACTGGCTCTGTCGAAACGCCACCCAAAACGACTCCCTGATACATGGTAACATTATCGCCTATAATTGATGTTTCACCAATAACGACACCCCCACCATGATCAATAAAAAAGTCGCTCCCAATTTGTGCTCCTGGATGGATTTCAATTCCAGTCAAGGTTCTCGCGATTTCTGATAGATATCTTGGAACAAATGGCATATTGATACTCCAAAAAAAGTGAGCAATACGATGTAGAAGTACAGCTTTTATTCCAGGATAACTCGTGAGAACCTCTATAAGAGAGTGAGCTGCAGGATCTTTCTTAAAAGCTGCAGTTACGTCAGAAACAAAAAAATCCAAAATGCTTTGTAAGTTTTGATCTATGGCCCCTCTATCTAGGTCTTCTGAAATAAATTGAAGGTCTAAAATACATTTAGCACAATAACTATAGTGTTCTTTTTCCTTAGAATCCAAACAATTTCCACAATTTAGACATTTCACAAAATCTTCCATTATCTTAAATAGCACTTTAATTTATGAGTTCTTATAAGGAAAATTATGATCGTAAAAATTTAAAATTTTACGTGATATTTTAAAGAAATCTTGATTCCAATTAAGAAATAGTTTTAATTTAATTTAAGAATTAATATATATTTTTAAATACTAAAATAAATGCATGATTTTCTCCTATTTTTTTTAAATATCGAGATGTGAAAGAGTAATGTTCTATTAGGTGATTTATGGTATTCAATAGTGTGCTAGATAAGATAAACTCCCTTAAGTATTTCTTTTGGAAAAAGGATTTTAAACTTGAATCAGGTAGAACTCTCCCTGGATTTCAATTAGCTTATGAAACATATGGGAATCTGAATCCTTCTAGGACTAATGTTATTTTAATTTTTCATGCACTATCAGGAAGCTCCCATGTTTATAAAGATGAGAGTGAAATTGGGGGTTGGTGGGATGAAATGGTTGGCGTTGGAAAACCGTTTGACCCTTCAAAATATTATATCATATGTGTAAATATTTTGGGGAGCTGTTATGGATCAACTGGTCCGTCCTCTATAAATCCTGAAACTAAAAAACCCTATGGCTTGACCTTTCCTATTATAACTGTTCATGATATAATAAGGTCAATTAAACTATTGATCGACCATTTAAATATTGAAAACATTTTAGCTGTTTCAGGCGGAAGTCTCGGAGGTTTTCAATCCTTGGATTGGGCTGTAACCTTTCCAGGCATAACTCAATCCGTGATTCCAATAGCAACTGCTTCATATGCTACCCCCTTCAATATAGCCTTCAATGAAGTACAAAGACAAGCTATTTTTTCTGATCCGAATTGGAATAATGGAAATTATTACAATGGGGAACCTCCGAATGTTGGTTTAAGATTAGCTAGAGAAATTGGACACATCACATATCTGAGTGAAGATTCAATGAAAGAAAAATTTGGGAGAGATTTACGATACAATCCTGAGTATGTGTTCCAATTTGAAGAAGAATTTGAGGTAGAAAGTTATCTTCAACATAAAGGTACTTCATTTACAAAACGTTTTGATGCAAATTCTTACTTATATATTACCAAAACAATAGATTATTTTGATTTAAGGAAAGATGGAAATTTATCTACAATGTTTTTACGCTTAAAAGATATTAAATTCTTAGTCATATCCTTTTCATCAGATTGGTTATATCCAACATCACAATCAAGAGAGATAGTTTATGCATTAAAATCAAATGGGATTGAAACTAGCTTCGTAGAAATTAAAACTAATTATGGGCATGATTCTTTCCTAGTTAGATGTGCTGATCTCCGTGAAGTTATTACAAATTTCCTTAAAAATCTTAATTTACAAGGTAAAAAGTAAAGGGTGATTATTTTCTGTTAATGAGAAGAGATTTGCAAATTATAGTTGATAATATTAAACCTAACAGTAGAGTTCTTGATTTAGGTTGTGGTGATGGATTATTACTAAAAGAATTATCAGAGAAAAAAAAAGTTAATGGGTTTGGTATCGAAATCTCTATAGCAAAAATAAAGGAGTGTTTAAATAATGGGATTTCTGTTATTCAGGAGGATCTTAATGAAGGTTTGAAAGATTTCCACACAAAAACATTTGATTATGTTATTTTAAGTCAAACACTTGAATATATCGCTAATCCTTTTTATCTGATTCAAGAAATGTTACGAGTTGGAGAAAAATGCATAATTAGTTTTGAAAATCTTGCCTATTGGAAGAATAGATTTTTATTTTTATTTGAAGGAACACTTAAAAGGGGAAGAACCACTACCCCAGATTTGTTTTATGGCAAAAAAATCCAAATTTTAACAATTCATAAATTTTTCACGTTTTGTGAATTTTCCAAAATCAAGATTTTCAATCATTATTATCTCCCGGAGCGGATATTAACCAGATTTTTCCCAAATATTTTTAGTAAAATTGCGATTTTTATATTAGGAGGAGAAAACTAAATGGAAATTAATTGGAAAGAGATTCGGGAAAAAGAATTCCCAGCTCTAAATGATGTTGTTCATTTGAAGGCTGCAGGAGGATCCCCAATTAGTAGAAGTGCCTTTAAGGTTGGGTTGAGTTATCTTGAAGATATGTTAAACTCTGGTGATATTTTTTGGGATGATTATTTTAAAGAATTGGAATTAATTCGAAACAAATTATCAAAATATTTTAACTCAAAACCATCAGAAATTGCATTTTTAATCAACACATCCTCTTGCATGAATGCTGTAGCTAGAATGTTTAATCAGGGAGAGATCATGTACCCTGAAGGGGAATTTCCTTCTTCAATCCACATATTCAAAAGATTAGGCTTTACGTGTAAAAAAATTAATAGTATAAAACATAGATATCGCATTGATGACATCAAGAATAGAATTTCTGTCAATACAAATTATTGTATTCACAGCCATGTTCAATATTTGACAGGTTTTAAACAAAATCTTGAAAAATTGGGTATAATATGTAAGGAAAATAAAATAATTAATATTATTAATGCAACTCAGTCTTTTGGAGCATTTCCAATTAATGTCAAGTCACAGAATATTGATGTACTCGTGGGCTCAGCTCTAAAGTGGGCTTGTTGTGGGTACGGAATTGGTATTATTTATATTAGGGAAGAATTAGTTAAAGAAAATTCATTACCCTTCTCAAGCTGGTTGAGTGTCAAGGATGGAGATTCTATGGATAATGATAATCTAAAGATAGTTAATGAAACAAAATCAATGGATAGTTTTGGTGGTACACCGCATTTTCAATCTTTATTAACTCTAAAGGGAGGTTTAACGTTAATTGAAACTATAGGGGATGGAAATTTGCAAGAGGGGATTAAGAGAATCTCCGACAGGATTGTTATCCTAACTTCAGAATTCGTTGAAAAAGTTAAATCTTTGCATTATAGAATTATTTCACCTCTAGAATTAGAAAATCGTTCTGGAATTATTACTTTAGAGCATAAGAAAGCAGGTAAAATCTACAATGAATTATTAAAAAACCACATTTACATTTCTCTTAGAAATTACTCCAAATCAACAGAAAAAACATTACTTAGATTTTCTTTTAATTATTATAATAATTTTGAAGATATAGAAAAGGCAATATCCATTTTGAAGAAATATTAACCTAATTAAAGATGAGTAAATTATTTCTTAAAAAAAGCCACATCCTTTACAATTTCCATCTAAGAAGGCTGAACAATTATTACAAATATTTCCACAATCATTTTCCTTACTTCGTTCGTTAAAAAGATTGAGTGGTAGAAATTTTGGTGTGATTAAATTAGACACAAATATGGTCGCAGAATGTAATATTCCTTTTTTATTTGTGGGACCACAATAATCTATGTATCTATGCAAAACATCGATAGTCTGCCCTACTATTCCTAATATTAGATTATACTGCCCAGTGACTTGTGCTAACAAAAAAACTCTTGGACAGTCTTCATAAGCTGCAATGATATTCTTCACTTCATCATAGTTCCTCATTTCCATTAATAAAAAGAGAGACTTATAATTAAGGGCCTTTATATCAGTATTTGCTTGTACCTTTAAAATGCCAGAATTCTCTAATTTTGAAATCCTTTTTGCTATTCCGGTATGGCTCATAGTTTCATCTTTAGATTTAAATACTACTTTTTCTAATTGAGTTAAACTTTCGCGTCCATTTTTAAATAAAGCATTTAATATTTGCCTATCGATTTGGTCTAATTGCATAATTCCTATTCGAAGTGTTTTTTATTTACTTTTTTCTAATTTTCAATAAACCATACTAATTTTAAAATTTTTCTTTCCGCCTTCATTTAAACTTAAACCATATTGGGGTATTAATTAACTACATTGGGGATTCAAATAAAAATAGAGGTGATAATTCAATTAAAGATTAATTTAATTTAACATTTCTTTATTTTTTAATGAATTTGAGGACTCTTTTACTATATTTCTTATTATCTGCTTATAGTATAAGCCAATCGAAAAAATACTAAACGATTTACGAAATTCTTGGTTTCAATTTGAAACTGAAACCTAAATAATATTGTAAATTGAAACTGAAATTGAACTGGTTGTGCAATTTATCAGAATTGAGTATTTAAAAGGTATTCGTTTTTATATTAAAAAATCTATTTATAAATATATGCAGTTAGATCGAATCGATAAACAGATTTTGAATGTTTTGTTTGAGAATGGACGCGAAAGTTTAAGTTCTTTAAGTAAAAGTGTCTTAAAGAAAAATGAAGAACAAATGAGCCATACTGGGATAGCTAAAAGAATTTCTAAACTAGAAAATGCCGGA
>LAZR01001121.1_pt1 | contig 17702 bp, 14 predicted proteins | sample 329461 | NCBI WGS metagenome assembly LAZR01 (sample SAMN03002196, study PRJNA259156) | marine sediment metagenome | biome: sea floor; feature: Hydrothermal impacted sediments; material: marine sediment; isolation source: Loki non-amplified sample from Loki's castle hydrothermal vent sediment ...
ATAGAGACCTGATTAATGTCGGCCGAGTATTGCAACTCAACTATTTCACTACGGTGATGAAAATTGTTATCCCGTCGTCTATTCCCATGATTTTTACCGGGTTACGTATTTCATTAGGTATTGGTTGGATGGTGTTAATCGCCGCTGAAATGTTAGCCCAAAACCCAGGTTTAGGTAAATTTGTGTGGGATCAGTTTCAAAATGGTAGTTCTTCATCACTAGGTAGAATAATGGTTGCAGTACTGACTATAGGTATTCTAGGTTTTCTCTTAGACCGGGTAATGCTGGTGATGCAAAAATTCTTCTCTTATGATAAAAATGCAGTAATTCGCTAGGACATAATTATGGAAAGTTATTTAAATATTGATCATGTAAGTATTGAGTTCCCAACGGCTAATGGGCCATTTAAAGCATTAGATAATGTAAACCTGAAAATCGAAAGAGGAGAGTTTGTCAGTATTATCGGTCATTCTGGTTGTGGGAAATCTACTGTAATGAACATAGTTGGCGGTCTTTATAAAGCAACAGAAGGTGGCGTGATTCTACAAGGTAAAGAAGTAAATGAACCTGGACCTGATCGGGCGATTGTTTTCCAAAATCATTCCTTATTCCCGTGGTTAACCGCTTATGAAAATGTAGAAATTGCGGTAAAGTCTGTGTTTAAAGGTAAGAAGTCGAAATTGGAGATGAAAGACTGGATCAATCATACGATTGAATTAGTTCATATGAGTCATGCCAAAGACAAATTACCTGCAGAATTATCGGGTGGTATGAAACAGCGTATTGGTATTGCGCGCGCTTTAGCAATGGAACCCAAGGTCTTATTAATGGATGAACCTTTCGGTGCTTTAGATGCATTAACACGTGCTCATCTCCAAGATTCATTAATGGATATTCAGTCTGACTTGAATAATACCGTTATCATGATTACGCATGATGTCGATGAAGCGGTATTATTGTCAGACAAAATCGTCATGATGACCAATGGTCCAGCCGCAACGATTGGTGAAGTATTAGATATTAAATTAGATCGACCGAGAAAACGTTTAGATTTGGCAAATGATGCCGAATATAATCATTATCGTTCAGAAGTTATTCACTTTTTGCATGAACGACATGCACGAAAAGTGGCTTAAAAGAATAAAAAATAAAGAAGGTTTTCACCCATGAGTTATGAATTTAAATTAGACGTACAAAATTCTGTAATTGAAGCAGAGTATTTGGGCGTCGTTAATTTTGAGGAACGGATGAAAGCCATTGAAGAGGGTGTGGCAATTTTACAAGACAGGGAATATCCACTCATTTTAATTAATCTTGTTGGCGCTAAGATGGAGTTATCAAAGCGTGAGAAAATCGCTTTGGCAAAATATGTATCTGAGGAACATGCCTTGATCAATGCTAAGACGGCATTTCTGATTCGCTGCGAACAAACCGAGAGAGAAGAAATGGATGAAGCTGTTTCACGTACGGAAGAGTTTGTTTCTAAAGTATTTTATAGTCGATCAGCGGCACTTCAATGGTTATTAGACTAAATGCTAAATAAATGGATCAATACTTATATAGGTGATCATTAACTTGTGCCTTGCTCTACAAATAGAGCAAGTTGTACTTTAATAAATATAGCTATTAAGTTTAGTTTTCGCCAGAGATTTTTTTCGCTTCATGTTTTGTTTCGCAACGGCTATTCAGATTACCTTTCTTTGCTCACGTTTATACAATATTTGCATTGTAGATGACCATTATCATCATTCCTTATGCTATTACTGACTCTATCTTAACTAGTTAGATGGATTTGGACTGGCATGAATAAATATAGATTATTTTTCCGCTAATTATTTTTTTATTTGCAAGGGAGAATTTTCCCTTTTTTTGATTCCAGTGTTTATCTTCTATGTAAATTGTTGATATGTATTAATAATTTTTTGATTATTATTCTTTGGAAAAATAATGTGGATGTATAGATTTAATTTATTTGTTGCGGTAATGTTTAGTCGGGCCTCGGAGTTGGGCTGATTAGGTTCTGAGGAATATGGAAGTAATTCGGAAATGGAGTAGGACGTCATGGAAAAAGCAAAGATAACACATATGTTAGCATTGGCATTGGCATTATCAGTGTCGGCAGGCTGCAGTGGAAGCAGTAGTAAATCAGTAAAAAGCGCAAGTAATAGCAATCCCCCCATATCCGGATCTGGTCCGGAATCTCCAACTGAAGTTAGTAAATCAACCGCTGTAGAAAAAGTAGTGGTCGATACAGCGTCTGTCACCAGTGGTTTAGGTGATACCGTAGTGGCTTTAGGCGGTACAGTAAGACAAATCCCGTTACCTTTAATAGGTGCTATAACGGATGGTTCCGGAAACGTCATCACTAATCTCGGTGAAGGCGTTAATAGCCTATCAAATGGTCTTTCAAATGGTTTGGGTGCTCTAAGTACTAATGATAATGCCATCGGGACAACATTGGCTGGCGTATCTGGTACTGTTTCAGAAACAGGGCAAGCCGTGACATCTCTAGGCGAAACATTAGCGGTGGTTAATACCTTACCTGTATTTGGTCAGCTTGATGAATCAACAGGTTTGTTAACTAAATTGGGTGGAATGGCTGCTACTTTAGGTGGTGTAGTAACAAAAGTAGGTGACAAACTTACTTTCACTTTCACAGATCCTGGTAGTAAAGTGGCCGGGCTAACAACGGAGTTAACAGCAATAGTTCGTCCGTTGGTAACAAAGATTGGTGGTGTCACACAAGTTGCAGGCGATGTATTAGTTATAGGACCAGTTGCAAGTAACTTATTAGAGCGAGTCGGCACAACAGTTGTCATGCTCGGTGATAATTTATCGGATAATGATAATGCAGTTTTGGCAAGTGTAGGTGGAACAGTTGAAGGCGTTGGTCAGCTTGTGGTTGATGCTGGTGGAAATCTTACAGTCGGTCAAGGAAATGCTAGTAACTTATTTGATTTAGCAGGTTTGTTGGGCGGTGATAATGGTCTCAATAGCGGCAATTTATTAAGCTCTAATCCTCTTCTAGGCGGTAATGGTGGCTTGCTTGGTTCGGTTACAAATACCGTTGCAGGTTTAACTGGCGGTGAAGGTGGCCTAGTTGGTTCAGTTACAAATACCGTTGCAGGTTTAACTGGTGGTCAAGGCGGCTTAATTGGTTCAGTGACTAATACTGTTGCAGGCTTAACAGGTGGTGAAGGTGGCCTAGTTGGTTCGGTTACTAATACTGTTAGTGGAATTACAGGTGGCAACTCCGGATTAGTTGGTTCACTTACAAATACCGTTACGGGTTTGACTGGAGGCGCTGGTGTAACAGGTGGGCTTACCGATACAGTTGGCAGTTCAACAGGTGGAAATACAGGAATACTTAGCCCCGTTAAAGGAACTCTCGGTGGTTTGTTAGGCGGGATTATATAAGCGTAAATTGATCGCAGGTGACAAGAGTGCATGTAGCCTGCTTGCTGTAATAGGTGGGTTGAGCATAGTGTTAAAGCTATGCTCAGCACCCATCGGGGATTCTTTATTTTAAGTTTAATTACTAAATGGATTCTTTTCCAACCTAAAAATCTATCATGGAAGATTAAACTCTTATGAAGAAACATTACTTCGTTAAATCTGTTTATTTATTATCTGCCTTATTATTTATTTCAAATTCGTATGCTGTAGAACCCCCTCAAATCGTTGATCAACCTCGCGACGAACTTAATCAAAAGCAAGAGATAAAAGTAGATCTTCCACCACAAAAAAGCCTTAGCACAACAGCATATGATGACAATATCCAGATTAATAGCATTCAGTTTCAAGGTGGCAGTGTTTTTGATATTAATTTACTTGCAGAGAAGGTCAAACCACTTATTGGTCAACGTGTAAGTAAAGAAGAAATAGTTAAGGTATTAAGTTCAATTACAGAAATGTATCAAGAGGCTGGTTACGTTTTATCTTTTGCTTTTTTACCAAAACAAGACGTTAATAAAGGACAGTTAACCATTAGTTTGGTCGAAGGTTACGTCGTCAGAAGTGAAATTGTGACTGACAATGAAGATATTAGAAATCGCATTGAACGTTTTGCTGAAAAAATTAAAAATGAAAAGCCATTAACTAAAGCGACATTTGAACGTTATTTGGCATTAATTGAAAGAACGCCAGGCTATACTTTTAAGGTTAATGTGCCTAAGCCAAAAACGGTGAATGGTGGCACCACGCTTCGTATTGAAGAAGTTAAGTCTAAAAAATATGACGTAAGTGTTGGTCTAGAAGACTCTAAAGAAAATGAACCCAGCATATTGGTTAGTGGGAGCATGCAGTCGATGACTTCTTATGCGGATAGGTTGACCGCTTCTATGTTGATACCTAATGATGTTATTGACTCTTATTACAGCATTAACTATCAACAGGAAATTGGTTCCGAAGGGCTTACATTTGATGTTACAGCCAATCAATTTGAAAATCATAACGATGATCGTATTTTTCTTGAATCGATCCCCGTTGATTATGAAGAAAATAAGAAGCGTGAGAGCTTTAGCATGGGCCTGAAATATCCTATTCTATTAAATAATGAAAAGTCATGGTGGTTAGGCACGAGATTACATCATTTGAATGAAGAAAATCACTATGATCTTACGCGAGTTGATGGCTTAAGTGATCCAGTTGGAATTGATAAAAACATGCGTTATTCAGCGATAGAGATTAATACGCAATGGCAAAATAAAACGCCAAAAAATATAACCGTTCTTAGTAGTAAAGTTAAACAAGGTATTGAAATAGGTAGCAATAAAAATGAATTTATTGATCTTAATGGGACACGGCCAGGTACCGAATCTACATATTTTAATTTAATGGATTTTAATGCCGCTTGGCGTTATTTGATTTCACCTCAATGGCGTTTTCAAACCAAGGGTAATGTTTTTTGGTCAGATGACATCTTACCTTCTTCTGAACAAGTTCGTTATGGTGGGCAACATTTTGGTCGTGGTTATTCTGATAGCCAAGCACCTGGCGATCGGGGTTATGCTGCAGAAGTTGAATTACGTTATGTACAACCTGTAACAACATCACTTATTAAGCGAGTTGAGCCTTATATCGTCTTTGACTCTGCTAAATCTGAACTTCGTTCAAGTGACAATGATTATCACTTGAGTTCAGTGGCGGTAGGTGCAGATATTGGCGATGCAAAGCACTATACAATAGGTTTTGAATATGCAAAACCGTTGGGTGATGTCCGTTTTGAAAGTGGTGACCGTAGTCCTATCTACAATATTCGATTGAGCTGGAATTTTAATTAATTTGGGTGATGTTTCACAACCCTAGTTATGATGAATATGGGACGTTAATTAATGCGTTATTTCTGTGAAAAATCAAGCAATTTTCTACTGTATGAATAAGTTTTTTATCATAAACGTTGTTTATTACTTCACAATTTTCCTACTGAACGCTGCACCATAATGAATAAGCTCATCAATCTGCACTATATTAATGCAGGATTGATGGTTGTTTTTTACAAAATGTATATATCCTTAACCTCATCACATAGAAAAGTCATAGTTAACATGAGCTTGGTCTTTAATTATTTTATTGGCATGAATTCCGCTAGCTAATCGTCATCTTCATGATTAGTAGTAAGGACAAGTGCTTTGGATATTTTATGGACGTTGTTTACCGCCATGCTGGTTTTTGTGATGCAAGCGGGTTTTTTATGTTTAGAAAGTGGTTTAGTACGAAGCAAAAATAGCATTAATGTTGCAGCTAAGAACCTAACTGATTTTGCTATTTCTAGTATTATTTTTTGGATGGTTGGCTTCGCAATGATGTTTGGTGAGAGCGTCTCAGGCCTTATCGGGACGAGTTATTTTTTCTTTGGCGAAGGTGCTAGTCCCTTACTTATAACTACTTTTTTGTTTCAAATGATGTTTTGTGGAACCGCCGCCACACTGGTATCGGGTGCTGTTGCGGAACGGATGAGTTATTTCGGTTATGTCATCGTGACAGTAACAATTACCTTGCTGATTTATCCTATCGTAGGTCATTGGGCATGGGCTGGCATTATTTCAGGCACATCAACAGGCTGGTTAGAAAATATTGGCTTTGTAGATTTTGCAGGTTCAACGGTTGTTCATTCGGTAGGTGGTTGGGTTGCTTTGGCCGCTATTCTTGTTATTGGGCCGCGTATCGGTCGCTATGATACAGACGGACGAAGAATTCCTGGAAGCAATTTACCGATGGCCGTTTTGGGTACGCTATTAATTTGGTTCGGTTGGTTTGGTTTTAATGGTGGTAGTACCTTAGGTTGGTCTGACAACATTCCTTCTATTTTATTAAATACCTGCATAGCCGCAGTGTGTGGCGGCATGGCGGCAACGGCAATAAAACATCTTGTTGATGGTTACATTGATGTCATACAAATTATTAATGGTGTTTTAGGAGGATTAGTTGCCATTACGGCTAACTGCCATGCGGTTAATGTGATTGATGCTGCATGGATAGGCCTTATTGCTGGCGCGATTGTTGTTGGTGGCGAACGATTGTTAGATCACCATAAAATTGATGATGCAGTAGGGGTTATTCCTGTTCATCTTTTTGCTGGAATATGGGGCACACTCGCTGTTGCCTTGTTTGCAGATCCTACTGCATTAGCTACACATTTATCACAATTTGAGCAGTTTAAAGCACAGTCTATTGGCATTGTTATTGTTGGACTTTATAGCTTTGTGATGGCCTATTGCATTTTTCGTTTAATAAACCATTTCTATCCATTACGTGTGAGCAAAGAGGATGAACTAAGCGGTTTAAATGTTACTGAACATCGTGTTACTACTGAATTATTTGATTTGTTATCTGCGATGAATTATCAGCATCAGGCATCTGACTATACGATACGGGTGCCAGTGGAACCTTTTACTGAAGTTGGACAAATTGCCAAAGAATACAATCGTGTAATAGATAAAGTTCATCAAGAAATGGAGCAACGCGATCAGGCATTTATCGCTTTTAAGAAAAGCGAATATCGTAAAGGTGCCATTCTTGATGCGGCAATGGATTGTATTATTTCTATTAATTGTCGTGGTGATATAGTCTCGTTTAATCCTGCCGCTGAACACTGCTTCGGTGTTGGGTTAAATGTAGTAACAGGCAAGAATTTCTTTCGTCTTTTCATGCTTGAAGATATGAAAAAAATCGCTATGCAGAGTTTATCTCAAGGTTTTACTGTTGGTGATGGTTTAGTTCTAAAACGACAAAATATTACTGAGCTAACACGCTATGATAGTGATGTTTTTTCAGCAGAAATTATTGTTACAAAAACGACTGATCCAACTGATGTTCGCGTAGAGTTTACCTTGCATATTCGTGACATAACCAAGCAAGTTAAAATGCAAAATAGGCTTAAATTATTGGCTTACAATGATCCATTAACCGGTTTATATAATCGGACTTACTTCATGCAGAATTTGGAGCAACGAATAACGTATCATTCGACCAGTCCGGGTTTAGTAGCGTTAATGTTTCTTGACTTGGATAAGTTTAAAAAAATTAACGATACATTAGGGCATAAAGCAGGTGATGATTTGCTGTGCGAAGTTGCCAATAGACTGTCTTTGGTAACGCGTGAACTTGATATTGTTGGCCGATGGGGAGGGGATGAGTTCGTCGTGGTCATGTCGGGTGATCTCGAAGAGGATAATATTACTCAAGCAGCACAAAGAATTCTTGAGATAATGCGTGAACCGATTTATATCAGTGAACAAAAGCTCGCGGGCTTATTTAGCATCGGCATTGCTGTTTCAGTTAATGGTGAAATTAACGCTGATAAGCTACTTCAGCATGCAGATCTTGCGATGTATCAAGCTAAGCAAAAAGGTCGTAATCGATATCAATTGTTTAACTATGGGATGGTTCAGGATGCACAGCAGCAGTTTCAAATTGAAACTTCAATACCAGATGCGATCAATCTCAAACAGTTTTTTATTGAATATCAACCTAAAGTTTCTTGTGCGACTGATGACGTTGTCGGATTCGAAGCTTTAATTCGTTGGCAACATCCCGAGCATGGTTTAATTTCTCCAGCAAATTTTATCCCGATGATTGAGGGTACTAAGCTCATTATAGATGTCGGTGAATGGGTGCTAACTGAAGTCATGCAACAATTAGCATTATGGAAACAAAAAGGACTTGCTCTATTACCGATTGCAATCAATATCTCTGGTTATCATTTACATGCTGAATCGCTCGTGCCAACCGTGCAAAAGTTGCTTGATGAATATGATATTAATCCTGAACTTATTGAGATAGAAATTACAGAAAGTTGTCTAACGGGTGATACAGAACAAAGTATTACCGCTTTGTCAGCTTTAAAGTCTACACATATAAAATTAGCCATTGATGATTTTGGTACGGGTTACTCATCACTCAGCTACTTAAAAAAATTCCCTATTGATATTCTAAAAATTGATCGCGCCTTTGTCAGTGAATGTCATTCTAATAAAGAAGATGCTGCAATATGCATCGCGATCATTACTTTAGCTAAAAGTTTAGGCTTGAAAATAGTGGCCGAAGGTGTCGAAACTTATGAACAGCTAGAATTTCTGAAAAAATATAACTGTGAAGTTTACCAAGGATTTTATTTTAGTCGACCAGTAGGTATTGAACAGATTTCGTTGCTGTTACAAGAGGTTTCTGAATCGCCTAGACACTACTGAATAAGCATCTTTCATGGATTAGATACCTTTTTCCTTAGCACTAATATGGTGCGTATTGCGGCAGTGTTGGTGCGTTAAATGGGACGTGATATCTAGAAAGAACAGTAGGTATTTATTAAATAACGATATTTTACCTTGGCGCGATTCCTGCTATAACGCACTTACCAATATCGGTTTGCGTTATAGAGAGTCTTCATGTCAACACAAAAACTAAAGTTGTTATCCTTTAGTGGTAATACTCGGATCCTTCACCTCAGCTGGATGGCTTTTTTTATCAGCTTTGTGGTGTGGTTTAACCATGCTCCATTACTTATTTCAATTCAAGAGTCGCTTGGTCTGACCAACCAACAAATCAAAACGATATTGATTCTAAACGTTGCATTGACGATTCCTGCTCGTATTATTGTGGGAATGTTGGTTGACAAATACGGCCCTAAAATCATGTATTCCTTGTTACTTGGAATATCAAGTTTCATCTGTTTCTTTTTTGCACTCGCTGATACCTTTGAACAATTAGCCGCAGCTCGCTTTATGTTGGGTTTTGTTGGAGCGGGATTTGTTATCGGTATTCGGATGATCTCTGAATGGTATCCAGCTAAACAAGTAGGCCTTGCAGAAGGTATTTACGGTGGTTGGGGTAACTTTGGTTCTGCTTTTGCTGCGATGACATTGCCGACTGTGGCATTGATGTTCGGTGGTGAGGATGGCTGGCGTTATGCGGTAGGATTAACTGGTGCCATTGCATTAGTTTACGCATTTATTTACTACAATAATGTTTCTGATACACCTAAGGGGTCGACATACTTTAAGCCTAAAAAATCAGGTGGCATGGAAGTTACCAGTGTGGGTGATTTCTTTTTATATCTTTTAATGAATATTCCTTTATATGCTGCCTTGGCATTATTAGCATGGAAATTATCTCCTAGCGGTGTGAGTTTATTATCTGCTGGCATTGCAGACGCTATCTATATTGGTTTGGCACTTTTATATTTTTATCAGGCTTATCATATTTACCAAGTGAACAGGTCTGTTTTCACCACACATGTACCAGAAATTCATCGTTATAAATTCAAACAAGTTGCCGTTTTAGATTTAGCTTATCTTGCAACTTTTGGTTCTGAGTTAGCGGTCGTTTCAATGTTACCTTTGTTTTTCCACGATACATTCGATATTACGGCTGTTCAGGCGGGTTTATTAGCATCTGGTTTTGCTTTTATGAATTTAGTGTCACGTCCGATTGGTGGCTTATTCAGTGACCGTTGGGGAAGAAAGCGTACGTTGACAGTTTGTATTTCTGGCTTGGCAGTTGGCTATCTTGTGATGAGCTTGATTACACCTGAGTGGGCAATAGTGTTTGCAGTATTGGCAACCATGGTTTGTTCTTTCTTCGTGCAAGCGGGTGAAGGGGCGGTATTTGCTGTTGTTCCACTTGTTCAACGTCGTTTGACTGGACAAGTCGCTGGTATGGCGGGTGCGTATGGTAATGTTGGTGCGGTCACATTTTTAACCGTATTATCACTTGTTTCTGCACAGACGTTTTTCTTAGTTATAGCGGGAACGGCAGTGGTTACGTTAATTGCAGTCCAGTTTATGGATGAGCCAAAAGGTCAAATGGCAGAAATCCTTCCTGATGGCACTGTTCAAATGATCGATGTTCATTAATTAAAACAACATATTTAAGTTAGACTAGAACAGCTCGTTCTCATTGTTGAGAATGGGCTGTTCTTGTATTTGATAGGATAAAACATGACAGCAAAACTTAAAGTCAGGGTCGGGTCATATTCAGTAGCAGGGCTGAAAGATGAAAACCAAGATTCTTTAGGTCATTTTATTCCTGAAAACTTGAATTTGTTATCAGCTAAAGGTGCTGCCTTTGCACTTGCTGATGGCGTTAGTAGTAGTGCTGAAGCCAAACAAGCAAGCCAGGCTTGCATCACAGGTTTTTTAGAAGATTATTACAGCACGCCTGATTCATGGTCGGTCAAAAAATCAGGCGGAAAAGTACTTACGTCTATAAATACCTGGCTTTATGGTCAAAGTAACCAATTTCGTGATGCATCACGTGGTCTTGCCAGTACCTTTTGTGGATTAGTGATTAAATCTACTACCGCACATATTTTCCATGTTGGGGATTCGCGGATTTATTTGTTGCGAAATAATAATCTTGAACAACTGACGATTGACCATCGTATTCAGATGCCAGGTCAAAAAGAGTATTTAGGCCGCGCAATGGGCGTTGATTATCGTTTAGATATTGATTACAAAACGTTACCTGTTGAATTGGGTGATCTGTTTTTCATTTCAACCGATGGCGTTCATGATTTTGTTGCTGATAAAAAACTTCAACAAATACTGACAAGTCATGATGAAGAGTTAGCAAAGATATGTGAACAGATTGTCGAGTTGTCATTGCAAACGGGTAGTAATGATAATGTGAGTTGCATGCTGTTGCGGGTTGATGAACTGCCTTCACAAGATGTGGACGAGGTATTTGCTAAATTAACAGAGTTGCCGTTTCCCCCAGAATTATATGAAGGCGTTATTTTAGACGGTTACCGGATAACTAGAGAATTACATGCGAGCTCAACCAGTCAGCTTTATATGGCGATTGATACCGATACGGAACAAAAAGTCGTTATCAAAACACCTTCTGTGAATTTTGAAGATGATCCCGCTTATTTGGAGCGTTTTCAACTTGAAGAATGGGCTGGACGACGCATCGATAGTCCGCACGTAATTAGAACAATTGAGCAATTACGACCAAGACGTTTTCTTTATTATGTAATGGAATATATTGAAGGCAAAACCTTAGAACAATGGATAGAAGATAACGCAGGTAAAGAACCTGATCTGACTGTGATTAGAAATATAGTGTCACAAGCGGTGTCGGGACTTCGTGCTTTTCATCGTATGGACATGCTTCATCAAGATATCAAGCCGGGTAATATCATGATTACGCCGGAAGGTTTGGTTAAGATTGTTGATTTTGGATCGACTAACATAGCCGGTATTGCTGATATTTCGACGCCTGTTGAACGTAAAGAATTATTAGGAACCAAAAATTACACGGCGCCTGAATATCTACTCGACAATCCCGGTACGTCACAATCTGATTTATTTGCTCTGGGTTGTATCGCTTATGAAATGATAACGGGCAAGCTACCTTATGGTGATAAATTGTCACGTGCATCTACGTCAGCGGCATTACATCGATTGAAATATATTCCTATCAGCACCTATGTCAGTAATATTCCACATTGGGTTGATAAAGCGATAAGAACAGCAGTTCAAATTGACCCGGCTAATCGTTATGACAAACTATCGGAATTGGAAACGGATCTCCGAAAGCCTAATCCCTTATTTTTAAAGGAACAGCAGCTACCTTTAATAGAACGCTACCCTTTAGGATTTTGGAAAATATTGACAAGTATATTGTTGATTACTAACCTTATCTTGCTCTATTTAATGTTTACTTAGGGATTATAAGCAAAGCTAAGCTTGTTTATTTTTCATTTATTTCGAACATCGTTCGATCAACGCCTACATTACCCGTTTTTTTATCAAATAAATAAACAATTGCCTTATAAAGTCCTGGTGTGGTGAGTGTCGTTTTACCAGTAAAAATGCCTACAGGTCCGGTAAAATCTAAAGTCACCTCATCGACTTTCATGTCATCCTGCATCAAGATTGCTGTTGCTTCATAATCACGAGGATCCCAAGGACCATTTGGCGAAATAGGGCAGCCACAAAGTAATGATGCTTTGGTAAATATCTCAACATGACCCCCTTCTAATACGTTTGTCCAAGCATCAACGATAAAGCCAGACATGTTGAGCGTAATGCCATCACCTAAGATATCTTTACCAGGAATCACCCAGCTTGTGACGGTGGCTTCTTGTAATGATTGACGATATCCATAAGGCCCAATCAATTTAAAGCGAAGTAGACGAGGGCTAGAGATATCAACTTTTGCTAAAAAGCCTGCGGTTGTCTCATTTGTTAAAACTTGACCGCGTGCAATGGGATCAGTGATAAGGCTTTTTGTGCTACCGGTATCGCCTTTAATCCAACCTTGATCGAGTATTTCACCTGTTTCAGCATCTTCGACAACCGCTTTTACACCGCCGACACTGGTTCCAATATATTTAGCATCAACCGCTTTAGCCCGAATCATAATGCTTGTTTCTGTCGCAAAAATGTTCGCACTTAGCATAAGAGCTAGGGCGCTTATACTTAGTTGTGTGATGAATTTCATTGTGCTTCCTCGTCGTAATGGCAGTAAATGCTAAATAATGGAGTCATTTAAACCGGAGTCGCTTGGGCCCAAGTATCATAACCACCTTGCAGTGATTGAACATTCGTATAGCCAAGTTGTTGTAATGTTTGAGTCGCTAACGCTGAACGACCACCACTTTTACAATAAACCACAATAGAAGCGTCTTTATCTTGAAAGTCTGGATGAGTGGCTATTTGAAACTCCAACATGCCGCGAGAAATATGACGAGCATTAGGAATATGATCTGTTGCAAATTCTGCAGACTCACGCACATCGAGAGGAAGCGTGCCTTGTTCGAACAAGCTTTTAGCTTGTCGAGCAGTAACTTCGCTAATGTTCGCTTTTGCTGCTTGAACTAAATCCATTGTTGTTTGTGCCATGGTGTAAACCTCACTTTATAAAAAATTAATTATTGAGATGAGTTATTTTGTTCATCAACAAGCTTAATGTGGCTATATTTTAGCTAAACAAGTCATTTTTTGTAATAAAACAAGCGATGCCTATGATTAGTTGCAATACCAATTATGATTGCCAAGTCGATCACAGGTATCATAGTCATTAATTTGATTGCTGACCACGATGAAATATTAGCAGTTACTAATATGTAAAGACAGCCCTTTTGGAAATACTTGTTTATGTTCGCTTATATCATTAGAAGAGTTTTGTATGCATTTCCGATCCTTATCGGTGTTAATGCGTTGACCTTTGCTTTGTTTTTTATGGTTAATACGCCTGATGATATGGCGAGAATGAATTTAGGCACGAAACATATCACTCAAGATGCTGTTGATTCATGGAAACAAGAGCGAGGTTATGACAAAGCTTTATTATGGAATTCAGATAGCGAAGGGTTAGATAAAGCGACCGATACGATATTTTTTGATAAGTCCTTATCATTATTTATCTTTGAATTCGGCCAAGCTGATGATGGTCGAGATATTGGCCAAGACATTAAAACTAGAATGTGGCCAAGTCTCGCGATAGCCATTCCAATATTCACCATCGGTTTGATGGTCAATATTACATTTGCGTTATTAATGGTATTTTTTCGAGCAAGCTATATCGATCTTGGCGGGGTGATTCTCTGCGTTATCATTATGTCTATTTCTGGACTGTTCTATATTATCGGCGGCCAATTTCTCGTTGGTAAAATTATGCAGTTAGTGCCTATTTCTGGCTATGGCGAGGGATTGAGTGCGATAAAATTTCTGATTTTACCAGTTGCTATCGGCATTGTGTCTGGTATCGGTGCGGGTTCACGTTGGTATCGCACCTTGTTTTTAGAAGAAGTTTCTAAAGATTATGTCCGCACCGCACGTGCAAAAGGATTATCAGAAGTTCGCGTGTTATTTAAACATGTACTCAAAAATGCGATGATTCCTATTCTAACTGGCGCAGTCGTGGTCATTCCTACCTTGTTTATGGGCAGTTTAATTCTCGAATCATTCTTTGGTATTCCCGGCTTAGGCAGTTATACGATTGATGCGATTAATGCTCAAGATTTTGCCATTGTACGTGCGATGGTATTTCTAGGTTCAGTACTCTATATCGTCGGTTTAGTGCTCACCGACTTGTCTTATACCCTTGTTGACCCGCGAGTACGCTTAGATGGATAACTACACCGATTTACGAATAGGCGCTTTAGCTTGCCATACGATTACCGATCAATTAGTTAAAGTTGAACAAACACAACAGCTTTACCATCAATGGCTTGCAGGTGATTTAACACTGACGAATGATGCGTTATTAGTGCCAGATATCGCTGGACATCCTGATAAACCTGAACTCGTAGCAGCACGTGATTTACCTCGTCGACGCAACAGTGCTGATACGGGTGTTGCTACGCTCATTCATGCCGTTACTCATATTGAGTTTAATGCGATTAATTTAGCATTAGATGCCGTAGCACGCTTTGCTGACATGCCTAGACAGTATTACAGTGATTGGTTGCAAGTGGCTTTTGAAGAATCACAGCATTTCACTTTATTGCGTAATCATTTGATAACACTGGGCTATGATTATGGGGATTTTCCTGCACATGGCGGCATGTGGGAAATGGCACAAAAAACACATCATGATGTGTTGATAAGAATGGCCTTAGTACCGCGAGTGCTTGAAGCGAGAGGTTTAGATGTCACGCCTAAAATGATGAATAAACTCAGAGGTAGCGGTGATCATCGGGCAGTTGAAATTTTAGAGATTATTTTAAGTGAAGAAATCGGTCACGTTAAGATAGGAACGCATTGGTTTAACTATCTCTGTGACCTTCGAAATCAAGATTCATTGGCAACATTTAAAGATTTATTGGATAACTACTTTGCAGGTGAATTGCGAGGCCCATTTAATACTGAAGCACGCAAACTGGCTGACTTTACCGATGCTGAAATGGCTTTATTAGAAGGCCGATAGTGAACATAACACGGTCTTTTAACTGACTTAAGTTCAACAAGTAATAGCGACAATAGAGCAGGGTAGACTTAAATCAGCAGAAGTATTGGCCAGTATTTACTTTTCTTCTTCAGCCGCTTTCTTTTTTTGCATTTCTGCTTGTTGACGGCGAGATTCTTTAGGATCTGCAATTAATTTTCAGTAAATTTCCACACGGTCTTTATCACGAAGCGATGCATTAAGTTTGCACATCTTACCGAAGATTCCCACTTTATCGCTATCAAGATCTATTTGGGGAAATGCTTCTAAAATACCTGAGCGTCTGATCGCCTCTTCTACCGTACCATCACTTGCCATTTCTACCTGTAAAATGACTTGTTCATTGGGTAAAGCATAAGATACTTCAACAGTCATTAGCTGGGTAGCTTGTTCACTTGTTGGGGGATTAACGGCCATAGATATCCTGAGCACGTTTACAAAAGGCATCGACTAAAGAGCCTGAAATTTGAGTGAAAATAGGACCTAAAGCCATACTAATGATGCGATTGGAAAACTCAAAATCCATATCCAGTTGAATGCGACAACCTTGATTATCACCAATCATGCCAAATTGCCAATGGCCTTCTAGATGTCGAAAAGGACCATCTATTAACGCAATCTCAATAGATTCTCCGGGTACCAATGTATTTCTGGTTGAAAACACATGATGAATACCACCTTTAGCCAAATCTAAAGTAGCGGTAATCATGGTGTCACTTTTAGTAATAACTTTGCTATTACGGCACCATGGTAAAAACGATGGATAGGCTTCTACATCATTAACTAGGTCAAACATTTGGTCGGGAGTGAATATAACGAGTGAGCTACGTGTAATGGTTGTCATAAGTGAAATAATTTACCCTAAAATACCAATAACGCTCAAGAATACAATAATAATGCCTAAGGGTGTAATGTAGCGTATTAAAATTCGCCATAAAGAGTTGAATAATGGCACTCGAATGCCCAATTCATCCGTCGAATTATTTTTAGACATTATCCAGCCTGCGAAAATAGCGGTTAATAATCCACCTAGCGGTAACATGATATTTGCGGTTATATAGTCTAATAACTCAAACATCGTTTTGCCAAATAACAGCCAGTTTTCACCAATGTTAAATGAGAATACGGTTAGTAAACCTAAAAGCCATATTCCAAACCCCGCAGTGACACTTGCTCTACGACGACTTATCTTTTTATTTTCAACTAGCCAAGAAATAAGCGGCTCGATAATTGAAATGGCTGAACTCCATGCCGCAAAGACCAACAACAAGAAAAATAAACCACCAAACAGCGCGCCGCCCGCCATATGGCCAAAGGCAATAGGCAAGGTTTCAAAAATAAGTCCCGGTCCCATGCTAGGTGTTAACTCATTAGCAAAAACTAACGGGAATATTGCTAAACCTGCGAGTAATGCGACAGTTGTATCTGCAATCGCTATCCACATGGATACTTTGAAAATAGACGTGTTTTTAGATAAATAAGCGCCATAAACCATTATTGCGCCCATTGCCAAACTGAGGGTGAAAAATGCATGACCCATCGCAACTAAAACCGAATTGGTCGTTAATTTTGAAAAGTCAGGTGTGAATAAAAAATGCACACCTTCTGAAAAATAAACACCCGTATTAGCGGCGTAGCCGACGAGCAGCAATAAAATAGCAAAAAGGGCAGGCATGACAAATTTAACAAATTTTTCTATACCGCTTTTAACACCGCGAGCAACGACGACCATCGTCAACACCATAAATACGGTATGCCATGCTAATAAACGCTCTGGATCATGGGTTAATGATAAATATATATGATGGGCACCTTCAGCAGTCACACCTTCAAATACGTTGGCAAATGAGCGAAAGACATAAGCCATCGCTTGACCAGCAATAACGCTGTAGTACGAGAGAATAATAAATCCAGCAACAATCGCAATCCAACCTGCTGCCGCCCATGACGAACTTTTATTTTCTTCTTTTGCCAGCGTACGAAGCGTATTAACAGGATTTTGTCGCCCACGCCGCCCGATCATTATTTCAGCCATCATTAAAGGAAGGCCAATAACCGCAATACATAATAAATAAACTAAAACAAACGCACCGCCACCATTTTCACCAGCAATATATGGAAACTTCCAAATATTGCCTAAACCCACAGCAGAGCCAGTCGCAGCAAGTATAAATGTCCAGCGTGAAGCCCATTGGCCATGAATAGATTCTGTTGGTCTGCTCATAAATGTTTCCGATTTAGTAAAATTAACGTGGTTTTATTAGTCATTCGTCAAAATGCTTGAACCTATATTTAGAATAACATTATAT
>LAZR01001122.1_pt1 | contig 17685 bp, 13 predicted proteins | sample 329461 | NCBI WGS metagenome assembly LAZR01 (sample SAMN03002196, study PRJNA259156) | marine sediment metagenome | biome: sea floor; feature: Hydrothermal impacted sediments; material: marine sediment; isolation source: Loki non-amplified sample from Loki's castle hydrothermal vent sediment ...
CGACGATTGTACGCCCAATTGCGTGATGATAAGCACAAAAAGCACTATTTTCAATGCAATACTGATAAAACTTTGTAAGAAAGTTTCTAGGGCAAGATCGTAATCTTTCTTTTGGAAAAATTTACTAAGCATTTTATTCAAGAATCGAATGACATATAATCCGACAACGAGAATAAGTATTGCAGATAAAACACTGACCACCAGACCGGGTAAGGTAGCCCATGCCCAATCAATAGCTTTGTCTATGTGTTCTTGATAATTTGAAAGTTCGTTCATGTGATTACGTTATTTAAATGTTTCTCCCCGTTCAGCCCTTCTTGTGACAAATTATGGCGGTAATCTGTATCTGCTTTACGATTTATTTTTTTTGACTGTTGCCTGCTTTGGGAAAATCAGAGACTATAATTTTAGGTCGGCAACATACTAAAAAGTAGCGATTCAATCAAAGGTTTGTCCAATAAACTATTGTTAATCCAACAGTTATTCGACGGGTTTACCCAAAAATTTAATGGTTGAAAATAAAAAAAGCATCCTAAAATTAGTAGGATGCTCTGAATAATGTAAAAAAAATCCTAGTTTACTTCAAAGGTAATTTTAACGTTGACGCGATAGTTCACCATCTTTCCGTCCTCAACGGTAGCACTTTGCTCATTAATATAAACTGATTTAATATTTTTAACCGATTTAGACGCATGCGTAACAGCATTTTAGCTGCTTCTTCCCAACTATTGTCGGAATTCGCCAATATTTCTATAACTTTTAAAACTGCCATAATTATTTTATTTTTTAGATTCGAAACAATATAATAAAATAATTAAGGAAAGTTTGATGGAAAACCGGTTAATATGGCCTTTAACCTATTTTTTTTTAATGGAGGTGCTTATAAATGATGAATCAAAATTTTAGGTTTAATCGTTAAAAGGCTAAAATTGTTTAGCCGTTTAAGGCAACCACCTCATTTACTTTATCGCCCATCATGTTTTTAAGCATGGTTTCAATTCCGTTTTTCAAGGTAAAGGTTGACGAAGGACAGCCGCTACAAGCGCCTTGCAGAATTACGTTTACTGTTTTGCTGCCTTCTTCATACGATTGAAAAAGTATATTACCACCATCGCTTGCTACGGCTGGTTTAACGTACTCTTCCAAGATATCCACAATCTGTTGTGAAGTCTCGTCAAGTTCAACAACATCTTGATGTTCAGCTGTTTTTTTATCAGCAGACTTAGAAACACTTTCTTCGGAAACCACTTCTTTTCCATCAGCTAGATACTCACGAATAAATTCACGTAGTTCTAGGGTAATGTCTTCCCATTCGGCCATTTCGTATTTGCTTACCGATACATAGTTCATATCGAAAAATACTTCTTTTACGAAAGGAAAGTGAAAGAGTTGTTTCGCAAGTTCCGAGTTTTTGGCCTCGTCAATATTTTTAAATTCGAACGACACGGGCACGATAGCCTTATTCGCAACAAATTTCATTACGGCCGGGTTTGGCGTCACCTCTGCGTAAACCGTCACGCCTACTTTTTGTGGAGTGTCCGCTTCACTTACTATAGGTTCACCGGAATTCAAATATTCTACCAATTGTTGGGCGACCTCATCTTTTACGTCATCCCATTCAACAATATCGAAACGTTCTAGCCCGATGAAGTTTCCTGAAATATAAACCGTCTTAACAAAGGGAAGGTAGAACAACTGCTGCGCCAAGGGAGAATTTTTAGCCTCATCAATATTCTTGAACTCATAGTTCTTGTTTTTAGTCAAAAAATGGTTCGTTTCGAACTTTAATATTACGGGGTTGCTCGTTTTGGCAACAGTGATGTTATATTCTTTCATTACACTCTTTAATTTGACGCAAAAGTACGAAGTAATTCAATGGCTTTTTTAAAATGACCATTGCATAAACAATGCGGTTGTCCAACATATAGTTTTCTCTAAAAAAGGACTGCTTAATAACCGCCATTAAAGCATATACTATTGTTGTAATTCATCCGTTATACTTTATATTTAACCTATAGAAAGTAAACCGTTGTGCTGGTCTTTTGCACTTTACAGAACAATTTGCACAATACAAGCCCATAGCCCCCCTTTTAAATGATAAATCGTTTTTTACTGCTTTTCGTATTTTTAGCATTTGGTGCCAAATCTTTTGCACAGGAAGGTATACCCGTATATTTCGACTATTTGTCCGATAATTATTATTTGGTCTACCCCTCGATGGCGGGTATTGGTGAGGGAACCAAAATTCGGGCTACCGCCAGAATGCAGTGGTTCAGTGTTGAAGATGCACCCAATTTGCAGACCATAAACGTAAATTCCAGAATCGGGGAAAGTAATAGTGGGGTAGGGGCAATCTTTTTTAATGACGCCAATGGGTACCATGCCCAAACAGGACTCAAATTGACGTATGCCCATCATTTGAAATTGGGGGGCGATGCCCGTAATCTGAACCAACTTTCTTTTGGAATAAGTCCTACGTACTTGCAAAGTAGTCTTGATGAATCGGAGTTTCAGTCCGTCATTCCCGACGATGCCATTGCCGGAATAAAATTGAGTGAAAGCTACTTCAACACCGATATCGGTTTTTCATATAATTTAAGGGAATTCTATGCGCATCTGGCCATCAACAATTTGTTGAGTAGTAAGCGTAATCTATATCGTTATGGCAAAGGCAACGATAATATTCCTGTCATCGATAACTTACGCCGATATTTGGTTTCCGTTGGTTATATTTTTGGAAAGCAAGAATGGCAGTTAGAACCTTCGTTACTGTTTCAAATGACGGATTTTACCAAAGAGAAAACGCTTGACATCAACGCAAAAGTTTACAAAGATGTAGATTTTGGAAGAATATGGGGTGGCGTTTCTTACCGTCGAAGTTTCGATGGGGCACAATTCGCCACTGGAGACAGCTTCGGGGAGCAACGTTTGCAATTGTTCACTCCGATTGTTGGCGCTAACATCGGTAATTTTATGGTATCCTATAACTATTCTTATCAGACTGGTGATATCCGGTTCGATAATGGAGGCTTTCATCAGATTACCCTCGGTTACGATTTCGGACAAAGTGAAAGGCGCTACGATTGTTACTGTCCCGCTGCACAATAGACTTGGTGCTATCGGAATTTTCAACCCTCTCACGGGGGTCGAAAAACGCTTATTAATAATTGCCTAAACAGTATTAAATGAGGTCTAATAACAACTTAACATTCTAAAGTACGGGGATTAATAGGTTAAGGTAAAAAGGAAAGACATACCTTCCGGTTATACTGCTTGTTAATAGTTTTGTACGTCAGATTGCCTATTTCACCTGAATCTCAATGCCAAGTATATCCTAACGCTTCACCCTGATTGACAATAGCTTTTAGCATGGCATTCTCAAGCTCTCCCTTTGCGCCGTTTTTCTGGTTTTTGGCGATAAATGCATTACGATGGACATTGGCTTCGCGAATATTCTTTTGAATCTGGGAACGCTCTGTTTTTTTATGAACTAGGTAAGATTTGATTTCGACAACCGTTTTATCCTTTAAAACTACTGGCAAATATTTTTTTCTATGTTGGCGACACATCCAGAACCATGCGCTTGATTTGGTTTTTTTAGATATTGAAATGCCTTTTGGCAATGCGTTCGACCTTTTAGAGAAAGTGACTGATCGAGATTTTGAAACCGTTTTTGTAACGGCCTACAACCAGTATGCTATGGAAGCATTAAACCAACACGCCGCCTATTATTTGATGAAGCCTATCAATATTGACGAACTGATAAAAGCGGTAGCCTACGTTCAGGAAATAATGGAAAAAGAGGCGGTTCTTGAAAATAAAGTGATACAACCGAAACTAAAAGCTATTGAGGGCAAGATTACGCTACCCCAGCGAGACGGCTTTCAGGTTTTGAACGTAACCGACATTTTATATTGCCAAGCTGATGATAATTATACACATATCTATCTAGTGAACAAGAAAATTCTGGTGAGCAAAACCCTAAAATATTTTGAAGAGGCGCTCTCGGATTTTGCTTTTGCCCGTATCCATAAATCCTATTTAGTCAATGTCAACGAGGTTGTGAAGTACCGTAAGGGAAAAGGGGGCAGTGTGGTCATATCAAATGGAAAGGAATTGCTAGTATCCGCATCGCGCAAAAAAGAATTCTTAGCGTACTTTTAGTGCATATTTTACAAACGTATTTAAATGATTAAATCAGTAAATGGAAAAACCCCACAAATCGGCAGGGACTGCTATATTGCCGAAAATGCGACGCTTGTCGGTGAGGTAAGCATGGGCAACCAGTGCAGTATATGGTTTAACGCAGTGCTGAGGGGAGACGTACATTTTATAAAAATGGGCAATAAAGTAAATGTTCAAGATGGAGCTGTTATTCATTGTACCTATCTAAAATCACCCACTACTATTGGTAATAATGTCTCCATCGGCCATAATGCCATCGTTCACGGATGTACAATACACGATAACGTGCTTATAGGTATGGGTAGTATTGTTATGGATGATTGCATCGTCGAAAGCAACAGCATCATTGCCGCCGGGGCAGTAGTTACGAAGGGTACTTTGGTTCCGTCGGGCACCATCTTTGCAGGTACGCCAGCCAAGAAAATAAGAGACATCAGCGCAGAACTCAGTTCAGGTGAGATTGACCGTATTGCCGAAAATTACGTTATGTATTCCGGGTGGTTCAAAGAGTGATTTGTGCTGCAGAATATTTGGATATTATTTAAAATGTAAGTAAATAGCTAGTTCGCAGCGGTATAGTGGCCGAAGTTAATGACGGTTAAAGCAATATTTAACTCTAGAGCAATTTCCGCGTTCGGGCTTGAACATAATTTCCTAAGTTTGCAAAATCAAAAATTACAGGATGAACGCATATATTTTTCCCGGTCAAGGTGCTCAATTTGTTGGTATGGGTCTCGATCTCTATGAGAAATATCCTATCGCACAGGAACTTTTTGAGAACGCAAACGAAATATTAAGTTTTCATATTACTGACGTGATGTTCGAGGGAACTCCAGAAGATTTAAAACAGACCAAAGTAACTCAACCTGCCATCTTTTTACATTCTGTGATTTTAGGAAAAGTTTTAGGAGACGCATTCCGGCCCGATTGTGTGGCAGGGCACTCTTTAGGAGAGTTTTCGGCCCTTGTCGCGAATGGTGTCTTGAATTTTGAGGATGGTCTCAGACTTGTTTCGAAAAGAGCAATGGCCATGCAAAAAGCCTGTGAATTGCAGCCCAGTACTATGGCAGCAGTGTTGGCTTTGGAAGATGCCGTGGTCGAAAGAATTTGTAGTGAAACACCTGGAATCGTAGTTGCCGCCAACTATAATTGTCCGGGCCAGTTGGTTATTTCCGGTGAAGTGGAAGCTATCAACATAGCTTGTGAAAAAATGAAAGAAGCCGGTGCGCGCAGAGCTTTGGTCTTACCGGTTGGAGGCGCTTTTCATTCCCCTTTGATGGAGCCCGCCCGTGAAGAATTGGCAGCCGCTATCGAGAATACGTCTTTTGAAAGAGCCAATTGTCCCATATATCAGAATGTAACTACTGTAGCAGTAAGTGATTCTGACACCATTAAGAAAAACTTGATTTTGCAACTCACAGCGCCGGTTAAATGGACCCAGAGCGTCCGCAATATGGTCAATGACGGAGCAAAAACCTTTATCGAAGTCGGACCCGGCAAGGTACTACAGGGGCTAGTGAAAAAAATTGCTCCGGAGGTAGAAGTTCGTTCTGCCGAAATCCCTAACTGACCTTTGTCCGTATATAAGTGTAATTCATCCATAAAACCCTGATTTAAACATTGAATTAGGGATTATAGGCGTTTTTTTTAGTAATATTGACCCCCATTTCCCCTTGACCTACTTACCCTGCTGTGTATTGAATTTATTTGAATTCATGCTACAGTTTATGAAATTGAAAAGAGAACATTTTATATTTTTTGGTAAAACAATCGGTATTTGTAAAGGATGGTTAGCACTTGCCTTTTTTACCGTATGTTTCTGCGTTAGTGCACAGAATTATAGTGTTACCTCGGGAAATACTCCAGATATTACGATTCCTGATGGCATTGCCACTGCTACTGAAGCGGAAGGTGGTAATGGAAGTCCCGGAAGGTTCATTGTAACCAGAAACACCAATAGTTTTGGCCCAGTAACCGTTAATTATAACGTTACGGGAACTGCTAATCCTAGGAACAGCACGTTCCCTAATGGGGATTATGTGGAATTGAGCGGTCAAGTGACATTTGCTGACCAAGATCAGGATTTTGCCGAAATTGTTGTCGACGTACTACCCGATAATTTTGTAGAAAATAATGAAACAGTTACCGTTACACTAACCTCAGCAACCATTTTCACAGGTGCAGTAGATCCTACCCCGGCAACGGTTACCATTTCCGATGTCACCGATGTTGGTTTAATTTCCCTTGATTTAACAGAACCTCCTTTTATCCCGAATGCTTCTGAAGAAGGACCCACCAATGGAAATTTTAGGATTGTGCTTGATAAACCTAATGGTACAAGTGCACCTGTAACGGTCAACTATACACTTACAGGTACTGCAGCAAACGGGGTTGATTATACGCTAGATGGTGCTGTAGCCATAACCTTTGACCCTGACGAGTCTCAGGTAACACGTGATTTGGAAATTGTTCCCATAGATGATACGGAACTTGAAGATTTGGAAACTGTGGTACTTATATTAAACGGTACTGATAACCCTTTGTTCAGCATTGGGACGCCGAGTACAGCAGAAATTACCATTACGGACAATGATTGTGCTGCCGGAGATGTAGCGCCTGTGCTAAATAATAACGATACGGTTTTTTGCGATACTGTTCAAGTCGATTTGGACACCTATTATGACGGCGCAAGACCGACGGGTACCGCTTTAATATGGACTACGAACAACACCGATCCTTTAAACCAAGCAGATTGGTCGGACAGAACCGGTCTAAGTCCCGTAAACGCTCCTGGATCTTATTACGCGTTTTTCTGGGACGAACCTAACAATTGCGCCAGTCCGACCGCAGAATTGATACTCACACAAAATACGTCTCCTTCTGCGGGCACTTTGGTCAACGCATCACCTACATCTGCTTGCAACAATGATACTGATGAATTCGGACCAAACGTAGTTAACTTGAATACCCTAATTACCGGACAAGATGGAGGCGGTATTTGGACGAGTAGTCCCTCGGTTGGCCCATTACCTACCAATGCCCCTTCGGTCAACTTCGCCGGTAGAACCGCGGGCAGGTATCAATTCACCTATACCACTGCAACGGCTGTTGCACCTTGTACGGAAGATTCTATTGTTGTTATCATTGATGTAACGGATTGTGACCCATGTGTAGCAGGAAATACCGCCCCTGTTTTAAATACCAACGTACCCAGAACTTTCTGTGATGATATCACTACCACGCTAGATGATTATGCACCTCAAGCTGGTCCAAACGGTACTGTTTTACGTTGGGCGACCAGCAGCGATAATCCTACTGAAAATTTTGTACCTGCCAATAGAATTGCCGACCCCTTGGAAGGTACTTATTTTGGTTTTTATTACGATGCTACCAATGATTGCGCAAGCCCTATTCTAACGCTAAGTTTGGTGCAAAATACAACGCCGGAGATTTTAAGTGCAACAGGGAATTCAAGGTGTGGAACAGGCACATTGCAACTAACGGCAACGGCGAACGAAGATGCAACCATTCAATGGTTTTCAAGGGCAACGGGAGGTACGGTATTACAAACTGGACCATCTTTTACAACCCCTAGCATCCAACAAACTACATCTTATTTCGTAGAGGGTACTGCGAACGGTTGTACCTCCCCTAGAACAGAGGTAATAGCCGAAGTATTTCCCCAACCATCAGCCGGAGTTCCAGTGAATACGTCTTCTTGTAATAGTGCTGATTTCGGAGTTACCGTACTTGACCTTGATGACACTTTTTCGGCAACTGCAGATGTAGGTGCATGGTCATTTATATCAGGTCCCACACCAATAACCTTAGGTGCAGAGAACATAGTTGATTTTCAAGGGAGCGCAAACGGTACATATGTATTTTCGTATACTACGAGCAACGCTCAAGCACCCTGCGAAAACGAAACCGCCGAGGTATCCATTTCAGTTAGTAGCTGTGATACCGATGATGATAATGATGGATTGTTAGGTGGACTAGAATCGCAATTGGATACCGATCCCAATAATCCCGATACCGATGGCGATGGTATTAATGATGGCGTTGAGGTCGGTGACGATACCGCGAATCCTCTTGATGGAGACGGAGATGGTATCATCGATGCGCTTGATTCGAATATTTTGGATACAGACCAAGATGGTGTTGTTGATCAGCTCGATCCCGCCAATGAAAATGCGTGTATACCCGATAATTCGAACGGACTATGTGATACAGATCAAGATGGTATCACCGATGGACAAGAAGAGGCTGACGGCTCGAATCCATTAGATGCTTGTGATCCTGACATCACGAATGGAAATTGTGATCCAACGCCTATCGATCTTGAGGTTTTGAAGGAAGTTGATATTTTAAATGCTATAGCGGGAGATGCCGTTGTATTTACCGTAACGGTCAATAATCTTTCCGCTAGATCGGTCTTTGGTATAACAATCGGCGATATGCTAGAAACAGGCTTCATACGAAATGATAACCCTATTGTAGCCTCTGCCGGAAGTTATGATGCCGAAGCCGGTGTATGGACTATTCCACAATTGAACGCAACGGGTTCTGCTACCTTACAAATTCCTGTAACGGTGTTGGAGGGTGGTCCTTATAACAATGTTGCCGAGTTGTTGGAATCTTTTCCGCTCGATGATAATCCTACAAATGATCGCGCAGAGATCATTTTGGAAATTGACCTACCGGAGGGAATAGACTTGGTACTTGAAAAATTGGGCCGTATTGCCGAACCAAACGATTCCCTAAGTCTATCTAATGGGAACAGGTCACTCACCGCCGTAAACCCCTTGATAGGGCAGGAAGTTATTTTTACGCTTAGGGTGACTAATGAATCTGTCCAAGATACTGTTTCTAATATTCAAGTACTTGACACAATTGCAAATGTATCCCAAAGCGGCTTTGAATTTCTTGAAGCAATTGCAGATACCGGAGAATATAATCCGAGCACTGGTATATGGCTTATTCCCGAACTAGCAAGAAATGGCGTGGCTATTTTAGAAATTCGCGTTGCCGTACCCACTATGGGAACATTTCAAAATACTGCCGTAATCAATCGGTCATCACCTGCCGATAGTGAAGGTAATTATGATAATAATACATCCATGGTGACCGTAAATGTTTCTGAACGGTCAGAAGCTGAATTCGGAATTATTTTTAACCAATTTTCACCCAACAACGATGGGGTCAATGATAACCTTAAACTGAATAAAAGGCAAACTAATGAAGATGGTACGCTGGGCGACGAAGTAGATGTGCTATATTCGATTAAGATATTCAACAGATACGGCAGTCTGGTATTCGAAGGCAGTCAGCTTACTGATGAAGTTATTTGGGACGGTAGTCGTAACGGTAAGGAAGTACCCGATGGCACTTATTTCTATGTGCTCAACCTTAACGTGTTGGAAGAAATAGAAGGTATCGATGCAAATTCGGTAAAAAAAGGTTGGATACAAATCATTCGATAGTCTGACCCTGATAAATAGATACTACGGATAATGCAGCATAGAACACTACGATCCATTTACATTTCTTTCTTTTTGCTGATAGGCATCTTGCTTATCTCGACTAAAAGTTACGCCCAAAAAGAGCCACAGTATACCCAGTATATGTATAATATTGGTAGCTTCAACCCTGGATATGTCGGAACGGTTCAAACCCCTGAGTTTTCCGGACTTTATCGTGCGCAATGGTTAGACGTCGAAGGATCACCCAGAACCCTACGTGTGGGTGCGAACGTGCCCTTATCAAACGAGACTATGGGACTTGGGCTTAATATAATCAGTGACCAAATCGGTCCATCGACCCAAACCTATGTTGAATTGGCCTATTCGTACCAATTGAATGTCACGGATAAAACCAAATTATCTTTCGGTATGGACGTAGGGGGCTCTTTTCTGAATGTCGATTTTTCAAAGGGAACTTTCGAAAACCCAGGTGAACCTATATTAGGTGGTGAAACGATTAGTAAATTTTATCCGACCGTAGGGGCCGGATTCTTTCTGTATGAAGATGATATTTGGTATTTGGGTACCTCGATACCCAATTTTCTGACGGATGGTATTTATAATGATGACGTAGCTACCATAATCGATGATAAATTGCAGTTCAATTTTATTGGAGGTTATGTATTCGACATAAACGAAACCCTAAAATTCAAACCGGCATTTCTGATTAATCTAGTCAGCGGAGCTCCGGTAAACACGAATCTATCTGCTAATTTTTTGTATGATAGTCGATTTACATTGGGCGCTTCTTACCGCTTCGGTAATGCTGTCAGTGGCTTGGCAGGTTTTCAGATAACCGATGCGGCCTTTATAGGCTATTCCTACGATTACAATACTAACCCTCTTGGCGAGTTCAGTAATGGTTCGCACGAGGTTATTTTAAAATTCTACTTGGGTAGGGGAGACGGTACCAATAGTAGGAATAAAGAGTTAAAAGGAAAGCCAAAACAGATCGATACACCTAGATTTTTCTAAATGAAGTCAAGACTCGTAATAGCGTTCTTTTTTGTTTACACTGCAGTTTGTCTCTCACAGGATATTCAATCTGAAGCGGACCGATATTTCTATAGTTATGCCTATGATGATGCCATTGAGGCATATCAGAGGCAAATGCAACAGGGCAAATTGATGACGGAGTATCAACGGTTAAACCTTGCCGATTCTTATTTTAGAACAGGACAATACAATAAGGCAGCAAAAATTTATTTGGAGAGCAACCGAAATGATAGCATCATGTCCGATAACCGTGTCAATACCATGCTTCAAAGTCTGGCAATGACTTCTGAAAAGGACCGTGTAAAGGCTTTTATGAAATCAAAGGAAAACCGTTTGCCAGGTGAGCTCGTAGAAAACGCTGAATTCAACTATAATTTACTAGCCTCAGATGAAAGCAAATCTTCGGGTTTCTTCGTGTTTGCTTTTAAAGGCAATAGTCCCCAAGCCGATATTGCACCTACCTTCTATAACGATAATTTATTGTTTAGTAGTAGTCGAAAAACACGTTCAAAAAAGATTTATGGTCCTTCAGGGGACTCTTATTTCGACATTTATGAGGCGTCGACCGCACAAAATGGAATCTCTACCGATATAAGTCCGTTCCCAGGTATTCCAAATTCTGAATTCCATAAAACAACGCCATACCATTCCCAGAGTACTGGCAATACCTATTATGTTTTATCGAACACAGAAGATAAAAATCTTGCGTTCGATGAAAATGGTAAGAATGCACTATCCATAGGTATGGTGGGGGACGACGGTACGTTTAGCTTCCTATTAAAAGATTTGAGCACATCGTTTTATTATCCCTTTTATGATGATAAGGGCGACAGGCTCTATTTTTCGGCTAACTTCGAGGATAGTTATGGCGGTACCGATATCTATTACGTAGACACTAATAATGGTCAGGTTATGTCGCAACCCATAAATCTTGGGCCGCGCATAAATTCCCCTGGGAATGAAATTGCACCATATGTATTCGAAAATAGTCTTTATTTTTCTTCCGATGTTTTTTATGGTATGGGAGGCATGGATATTTATCGTTCCAATATTCTTGCCGATAAAAGCTTTAGTATACCTGTCAATTTGGGTTTGGGCATCAATACAAAGTATGATGAATTCGGTTTTATAATGAAGGAGAATCTTGACGATGGTCTTCTGGGGTATTTCTCATCCAACCGTCCTGGTGGTAAGGGTGGAGATGATATTTATGGTTTTAGAATCAGCGAAAAACCAGGACTTCGTACCCTTATTTTTAAAGGAAAAGTGGTCAAAACACCGTACGATGAATCTATTTCCGGGGCATCGGTCATCGTAAGGGATGCCGAGGGTAAAACCTTAAAGCAAGTAGCGACCGGTCTTGATGGTGGGTATCAAGTAGAGATTCCATATGCTGATGTCGTTACTTTAGAAGTTACTAAAGAAGCTTTTTCTACATTCAAGGAGACGTATAACCCTAAAAGTCTACAAGAATTGGAAAAAAGTTCTATGAAAATCGAATTATCCTCTTTTACCGATGTTGTGGAGGAAAAAGAGGGAAAAATGGTTTTAGACCTAAAAGATTTCTTCTTTACTAGCGGTCAAAGTAATCTTACACCAGAAATCACTACTGAACTCGATAAAGTGGTCAAAGTAGTCAGTCAGTTTCCAAAAATGCAATTTTCTATAGAAACCCACACAGATAGCCGGGGTAGCAGAAGCTCAAACCAAAAAGTCTCGCAACAACGTTCAGACGCTATAAAGGCTTATCTAATACAGAACGGGGTGAATTCAGAGAATATTACCAGTTCAAAAGGATTTGGGGAAGACAAAATCATTAATGACTGTTCGGATGGAGTTTATTGCCTAGATTTTTTACATCAACAAAACCTACGGACACTTTTTGTAGTTGAGAATTTTGAAGCCATAAGTCAGTAATTTTTCTTGAAAGATTGATGATATTTGTTGCGATTGACGCTTTACACCATCTGATATATCTTTTTCTTCATATTGGAAATAGCTTAGAAATTATCTCAATTTCTTTTTTAGATAGTTTCAATACCATACATCATTGTAACCTAGTAAAGTATTTTTTAGGGTATTAACTTTCTACTAAAAATTAGATTCAAATTCAAAGACCAAAACTGATTTCGAAATTGGTATTTTCCCAATTTTAAATGAGAAGTGATGAAGGTTTTCACCAAACTTGATGCTAGTTTAAACCTTGGCGTTTATATCCCAGAAAGAATAGTTATTAAAATAGTACGATGTAGAAGTAATACATAGAGAATAAAGAAAGAAATAAAATACCGGCATAGGTTAACCACTGTAATCCCTCGCTAGGTCTTTGGGAAAAGGGAATCTCATCACTCATAACGTTTTTCAGGTTCATATATCCTACAATCGGGGCGACTATGAACGATACAAATGTCGCCAATCCTACCAATTGCCCCATATTGGCACTGAAAACGCTAATAACTACAAAGTTGATAACCGCTAATACAACGATAGCCAAGGTGAAATATATCTTTTTACCGCTAAGCTTTTTGTTTGGAAACAATAGGTCTATAATATCGAGACTTACGCGGGCAATCGCATCATGTGCTGTCATACAACTACTAAATAGGGTTGCAAAAGCTGATACTGCTATGAAAATATAGGCCCAAGGGCCGATATGAATGGTGAAAAGTCGAACGACTTGATCTGCAAACGTCACGGCATTACCACTCAGAATGGTATTGGTTCCATAAAGGGTAAACCAGCCTATAATCATAAAGAATATGGCTAACAATGCAGTACTGAAATAGCCGAAATTAAATTCTTGTAACGACTCCTTAAGCGAAGGTTTATAATTATCGCCTTTCCATTTTTCAACACTCCAAAGGCTGACCCAGCTCGAAGCCTCTACTGTAGTAGGCATCCATCCCATAAGACTTATAAGGAATAATATCCCCACATTATTAAAAATTGGCGGTGGACTAAAATCTGCAACCTGTTGTACGCGGCCTTTGAAAATTACTAATAAGGTAGTCACCAATAGAGCGACGAATAGTATGGTAACCACAAACTTCAAGGATTTCTCTAAAAAGGAATAGCGTCCGATAATTAAAACTAAACTAATGCATACAAATAATCCTAATGCTATAGTAATCGTTGACAAGTCAGACAGATCAAAAAGTGTACTGAACAAACCTGCGGTTACGGTGTAGAGGGCCGCTAATATGGTGAAGGTGGAAATCAAGGTAATAAGGGCGTAGAACCATAAATAGTTCTTCCCGCGATTGAGATATCCCTCGATTAAAGTCCTTTCAGTTATATTGGTATATCGGATGCCAAACTCGAAAAAAGGGTATTTGAGTATGTTGGCCAGTAAGATGGGTAGAATCATTATCCAACCGAATTGAGCCCCGGCTTTAGTGGATAGCACCAAATGGGAGGTGCCAATAGCCATACTTGCAAATAAAAGTCCAGGCCCTAGATTTTTTAGGAAGGTTTTGGAAGATGTGCCTTTCATGGTTGGCATTGATATTAATTCAAAGTAGCATGACCTAGTTTTAGCTTTAGATCTTCGGGAATAAAAGTCTCAAAACTGTCTATCTAAAGATATTAAATTATTAGTCCGTTTTGTAGAATTCATATATTTCCCGGTTTGCTACAGTAAAGTAATTAAATCCTTTCGGTTAAGTAGTTTACTGTTTCCCATTTATCTGTGAAGTATACAATTTCCATAGTGGTACTGGAAACATTATTTTCGTGCCATCCGATGCTTTCCCAAAATTATTATTTTTGTTCATTGAGCTTTTAAAGCGTACAAACTCTTGTAGATGCCCTTATAATATATTGGCTAACTGAATTTCTAATTTCTGCCTCTGGCATTTTTTCGTTCAATTAAATCCCGTTTGATAAAGCGATCTAAGTAGCCAAATATGGTTGATTTCAGTTGGGTGTCAACAAATATGAAGAGTACTTGTATTAACGAATATTTTGTGCTTGACCCGTCTGATAATATGTTGTGTGATTGTATGAATCGATTATAATATGGAACTTGTGTATAATTCCAAGTCTATAGTTAAGCCTATCGATATGGATATAGCGTATTTCAGCTGCGCTCGCCTCTTTTAACCTGTAAGCACTGCATCAGCCCAACACCATCCCAAGGAATTGTATAACGGCTCGACTACATGCGTTAGCCAGTCTTTTTTGTGGAAGTACTACGAGAAAATAGTGTAAAAGTCATCCTGCCACATTTGTGTTTTTCACAACTGCATAAATACGTAAATCAATATGATCTACATAGAGATGTCTATTACCAAATGAAAATTTAGGATAGATCGACACTTTAAAAGAGAACAGCGAACCAAATTGATGTTTGGACGCATAAAAGATTAAATTTCAACTGGTCGTAATTGTAAATTTTGAGTGCGTACCTAAGAAACCTAGAAATAAGACCAGAATAGGTAAAGGATTATGATTAAAAAAAAGATTACCGCAGAACAACCTACGAAAAAGCAACTTTTGAACACTTCTCTGCTTCCGACAACCTCTTCTTTCATAAAATTTGAAACTATCGCTTACATGGGAATAGGCATAAAAAAAGCCAAGGATACAAATCCTTGGCTTTCCCTTTGTACTCGAGGCGGGACTTGAATATGTTAAAACCGTTATGAGTCTCAAACCTAAGAATTATTACTAAACTACCTAAAAAACTAACATGGTAAGGCTTGGCATTGAAAAATAACTATTTCATATACATTAAATTGATTTAAGGTGATAAACTAAATATGGGGATAAAGTGGGGAAATTGATATCTTTACATGTTCAAATGTGTAACTATGGCTACTATAAATCATCTTGTCAGGGGCTCTAATAATCCATCTACAATTTATTTGCGTTTTAAGCATGGAACTGCACATGACTATACCAAAAGCACTGGGTACCTCATCGATCCCAAGAATTGGAACAATGATAAGAAGCAACCCTATAAAAGAACTGCTGATTTAAAAAATTTAGCAACAGACCTCGCGGAATTATCCAATGCATTAATTAAAATCTTTAATAATACGCCGAAAGATGATATTACCTCGGATTGGTTACGGCATCAAATAGGCGTTTTTAAAGGTGATATTAAGCCTGAAAAGACTAAAAGTGATATACTAGTTGATTCTATCCAAAATATCATTGATACAGCCAATATTAGAGAGAATGGACATGGGGGATTAGGATTGTCCAAGAGTCGCATTAATTCGTATAAAAATTTATTGAAGATTATTAGAGAATATCAAGGGTCAAAGGTATTTAGGGTTAAAGAGGTCAACATAAGATTCGGTAAAGAGTTTTTAAATTGGATGCTGAACGATATGCAATATTCTGAGAGTTATGCTAGAAAAAAATTAGATGACTTAAAAACAGTATGTTCCGATGCCGAAATCTATGGTGTTGAGGTAAGTCCGCAACTTAGGAAAATCAAGGGAGGCAAATCGAAAAATGAGAATATCATATATTTTACATCGGATGAACTAGACAAAATCGAAAATGCAAATTTAGTTGGCGAAGCACACATAAATGCTAGAAGATGGCTTCTGTTAGGATGTAATCTAGGGCAAAGGGGTGGCGACCTACTTGGTCTCTCAGAGAATAATATAGTAACCCGAAAGGGGTTAGATGTTATTGAACTAACACAGCAGAAAACCAGTTCAAAGGTTACTATTCCTATACTTGAAAAGACACGGGAAATTTTAGAAGATGGTTTCCCACGGCCTATTGCTATTCAGAATTTCAATATTTACATCAAAGACATTTGTAGGATTTCCGAAATTAACCAACCGACAAGAGGCCGGAAATATGATCTTATTAAAAAACGTAGAGTTCAGGGAACTTTTCCAAAGTGGGAGATTGTTTCTTCTCACGTTATGAGGCGGACTTTCGCAACCCTATTATATGGAGACTTACCTACACCTCTGATAATGAAGATAACAGGTCATTCTACGGAAAGGATGTTTGCACAATATTTGGGTAAAGATTCGCTCGATTACGCCCAACAGATTGCAGATTACTATGAACTACAAAAGATAAAATTAAAAAAACAACCTCAGCTACAAATAGTTAAGGAAGCATCGAATGATTGATTTCTGAAACTTGCTTTGTTATCCCAACCTAAATTATTTAGGGGGGTTTTGTATTTTTATAGTGGCAACGTAATTTGGTTCAAATGTATCCTATCTCAATAGATGATTCACAAGTTAATTGTGACAGTACATCGATATATCAATCTATATTGTGGCTATTGACCGATGACGCCACACAGGAATACAATCCGCCCCATAGGTTTATACTAATTGGTGAATTGGTTGGGAATATTAATGACCCTAAGTTTTTGTCTAGAATAACTGAATCAATTCGTGATTTCGATTGTATGCCCGACTGCGACGAGATTCTCAAGGTTTTGGATACCAAATATCTTTCCAGACCAGAATATTCCGAAAAAGACTGTTTAAAAACTAGAGCCATAGTTATCGGTGCGCTATTCAGATATGTGCTTCTAAGAAATTTTTATTCTGAATTCTTTGAAAAAGGGGGGCCGGCGTTTTGCTTCGATATTAAAAAAAGAAATGTGTTTGTCAATAGCGATGAAGTTTTGGATTTCATCGAATTAAAAAGCAGTGAAATTCTGCTGGATTATGTGAAGACGCTTCCTAGCAGGGAGTCCCAAAAGGACGAAGTCAGTAATATCATTTTTTTAATGGCGGAAAATAGTCTAAAATACAAAAGTGACGTGTTTTCATTTGAAAGGGATATGTGGAAGGAGATAAAAGATAATCTGCCTACTGTAGATAAAAAAAAATCAATTTATCCATTCTTAAAGGGTGGTGCCGAGGAGTGTTTCTTGATATTTCGCAAAAATTTTATTGTGGACTTATATCTAGATTATTCATTCATATATGCCAAAATGACTGCCCTGGGTTTATTTAAAAAAATAGGTCATGTGCCATTTGTTGATTGGCTT
>LAZR01001123.1_pt1 | contig 17672 bp, 21 predicted proteins | sample 329461 | NCBI WGS metagenome assembly LAZR01 (sample SAMN03002196, study PRJNA259156) | marine sediment metagenome | biome: sea floor; feature: Hydrothermal impacted sediments; material: marine sediment; isolation source: Loki non-amplified sample from Loki's castle hydrothermal vent sediment ...
CCGGCGGTCGCCCCATCCAGGTCTGTGGTTGAGGCAGACTCGAACTCGGCAATCATCCTCAGAAGCCCCTTGAACTGCTTGGAGGTGGAGCCTGTGGTGGTCTGCCCGTGTATAAAGGTCTTTTCCCACTCATGGGCCATCGCCTGGGCCGCCAGCATCATATCCACCACCTCTGGGTCCTGGGTGGAGTTCATGGCAATGGCACCCTTGTCGGTGAGGGCGTCCTGAATGAGCGTGAAGATGTTCGTGCTCCTCTGCTCGAAGGTGCCGGTGCTCTCAGAGAGTTGCTGGCCGGTTGCCACCCACGCGGCCGTAGGCAGGGTCAGGGAGATGTTGTACAGGTAGGAGTTGCCCTGGATGGGTTTCTGTGGGAGTATGCCCAGGATGGGACTCTCCTTCACCAGCCAGTCCGCAATACCCGACAGTATGGCATCTACATCAAGTTGTTGGTATTGGGCTAAGGTCTGCATGACTTGTTCTCCTTATCTTTTGTTCAACGCTGCAAGCCCACGTCTTACTTTCTCTTCAGGCGTGAGCCCGTTGAGGCCCTGTGCCCCCCCAGAGGTTGTGCCGGGCAGGATTTTCAACTGAGCGGCTGCTGTGGTCACGGCATCGGGCCAGAGGGTGTCGGCAACACTCTGAATCTGATCCTCGGTTGTGGCCCCTATGGTCTCGCACACTTCCTTGAGCTTCTCGGGGCTGCCAAGCACTTTGCCGCTGGCGTCCTTCTTCCCTGTGGCAACATCCATCACGGTGATTTCCCGTAGAGTGTCGTCTGCCACCTTAGTCCGCGCAGTTAGAGTGACCTTGTCCGCTTCCAGTTGCCGAAGACCTGTCTTGAGGGTCGCCTCACCTGTTCTTAGGGTGCCTTCCCGCTTGACCATGTTGAATCTCGTGGTGTCTTCACTGGCCAGGTCTTCAGCGGTGGTCCTGTGTGCATCCCGGTCAGCGGTGATGTCGGCAAGTTCGCCGTCTTTGCTGGTGAGACTCACTTTGAGGGTGTCCCTCTCCGAGGTTATCGGGAGGAGCACCGCCTTGTGCTCCCGGCCCTGCTTTGCCAAGGCATCGCTGACCAGTTTGTTAGCCTGTTCCGGGGTGTAACTCGTGGGGGGTGAGGTACTTCCGTTTCCGTCGCCAGAGGTCAGCCCAGTTCCCTGGGGATCGCCCTTAGCGTCTTGACCGTTTTCGCCCAGCATTTGTGTAGCCTCCTACTCTTTCTTTTTGCAGAAGTCAACGAGGTCGGCTTCTGACATGCTCTCGGCCATCTTGGCCGCCTGCTTGCTGAAGGATGGCTTTGTCTCGCCCCGTTTGATTCCAAGGGCGATGCAGGCCAACTTCCTTTGGTTCTCCGATACAGCAGGCAATTGGTTCACCTCCTGTTTTTGAGCATTAAAAAAGGCGACCCCAACCGTTTCCGGTTAGAAATCGCCTCAGTTCTTCTGTCAGCGTCCTATTCAGTTGGTAAGGTGCTTAGAGCTTTTCGCTCTCCCGTATCTTGACTGTCCGCTCGGGCTGCCCATTCACCATCAGAACCTCCACCACACCATGAGGGTAAAGCCTGAGCCGCTCTATGAGGTGCCGCTCCTTGTCACTGAGTTCTATTTTACCACGCTGTTCAAGCCCCTGCTGACACATCAGCGGGCCAGTTCTTCAATGAGGGAGGCGAACCTCTTCTTACCCGTGGGTGTGCGTCTCACATGGGGCTTCCACTCACCAATCCTCGCACCTTCTAAATCAAAGCCAGGATTGTCTCCACGGTAATCAGACCGGGCATCCCGGTCTGCCCTACCATCCGGGAGACGCATCTGGTCGTACACTTCGTTCCATGTGCGCTCAAAGGCCTCAGAGGGCACCTTGTCCGGGTCTGGGACCTTGCGGTCCCAGAACAGTAGCCGCTTCGCTATGGCAAATAGTTCTGGGTTTCCCAGTAGGTAACGGTCATCGGCCCAGTACTTCTTCCAGCCTTCGGGCCTATTCAGCTCCACCATCCTGAAGCCAGCGAAGGGGGTTATCAGATGGTCCGGGAAGCCCTCATCGTAGGCGTCCCGGCGATAGGTGGCAGCCGCATAGGTGGGGTTGGACAACAGCAACCGCCTGCGAACATCGCTACGCCGGGTCTCATCAGAGATATAGCTGGCCGATGTAGTATCACCGTAGGACTCGTAGAGGTTATCTTGCGCCTCATACCGCACCGAGATGCGGAGGGATTCTATGTGCTTGGTGGACTCCCCAACACCGATGGCATCCGATAGGCCAGAGTTCTCAAGTAGGTAGAGTTCCTGCTCCATACCCGCTGCGGGCTTCATGTAGTAGGTGGCAAACTTCTCCACCCAGTTCTTGGTGGCGTATCGGGAGAGGTCTTCCGTGAATCGCTTCCAACCATCCCGGCGCAGCATGTCCTTTTCAAGGCCGGGGTTAGCGGCGTAAAGAGCCGCCTGCAAATGCTCACGCCTACTCCGTTTTGCCCCGCCAGTGAGCAACCTGACCTTCTCCGTTATGGCCTCCAGGGCCTCTATCTGCTTGACCCACTTGTCGCTGATGTTGTCATACTCCTCGTTGGGAATGACGGAGAAGTCTATGGCGGAGTTACCCAAGATGTCCGGGTTGAGCCACACGTTCTCGTAGTAGTCGGGGTGGTCTCGCAGCCACCGCTCCTGGCGGTAGCCCTTGATTTCCTCCTCGTAGAGGGTAACATGGTCTTCAATCAGGGCTTCAGGCACACCCTGCTCGTAGCCATCCCTACGGCGTCTGTCCTTACGATAAACTGGGTTGGCCACAAGAAACCGGTCTCTTGCATCTCCCTCAACAGGCAGGCTATCATACTTCTCATCCTCCACCCGATACCGGGCGTCAATCCGCCAGATTGGGACTTGACCAGTGTCCACTGGTTTGAGAAAGGCATCGTGGTCTTCCGCCACCCCCGTCCGCATATCGTTATACCCGGTCTTGTCATCAAACCGGAACAGCATGACCTCTGCACTACTTGCCCCACGCTCGTCCGCCAAGATTCCATAGGCCACATGCGCCTCTACGATTGCAGCCGGCTGTTCTCTATCCCACTCATAGGCTTCCCTACGCTGTGAATCATCCCGGAAGTCAGTGTGGGCCAGCATGAAGGCATCCCTTGCCTCCCGGTCATCCGAGTCTATGGCATCGTACTGAGCCTGGGTGTCCCGCCAGTCCTTCTTGATACGCAACACCGGGACATTCTCGTCCTCAAGGCTTTCCCACCCGAGAGTCTTGTCGTTCTGTCCCCACTCACCCAGCTCGTGGTCTATGCGGTAGAGTTTTGCTTCGGGACTGTTGGCCGAGAAGTTGAAGACCTCCTCGGAGTACTCCCCGTACTGAGTCACGATGGTCTCGTCCGCTGGCCTATCCAGGCGGCTGAATATCTCACGGACCTCTATCTCTTTACGAGCCATCCGAGCATCCGGGTTTTCTTCAAGCCACTCTCTCTGCGCTATCCGCTGTAGCTCGTCAGTGTCCTCATCAATGGCTTCATACTGGTCCAGCGTCTCATCCCATTTCAGTCTCAGACCCCATAGGGGGGTAAACAACTCGTCATACTTCTCGGGGTTATCCGTGAAGGCCCGCACACCCTCCGGTGGGATGCCGAACTTGTCCATCAGCTTCAGCAGGGTAGTGGCGCTCTTGGGGTTCTCAAAGGTGGATACCTTGCCGAACATATAAAGACTGGCCTCCAGTTCGGGGAACTGCTGGCGGTAGAGTTTTCTGGCCTCATTGGTCATCAGGTCGTCATAGCCCACCCACAGGTCTTTGGCCTCAAGGTAGAACCTGGTGAGGGCATCCCCATCCTGCTCCAGCTTGGTGCGACCTATTTGTCTGACTACCTTGTTGACCTCGCTGCCAAAGTCGTTCATCTGGAAGTAGCCGACCTCTTCACCCTCTTGCAGCACGGCCTCAAAGGTGCCGAGCCGCTTCTTGTTAGTTGCCAGAATAGCTATGGCCTGTTCTGCTATCTCGCCAAAGACTTTGTTGTACCCCTTAATCAGGTCGGTATCTATACCGTGCTCTTCTATGAGGCGCAGGGCCTCCTGCCGGGCCGCTTCGGTGGAGAGTGTGGTGAGCCGGTTGGTGACGAACATCTTGGCCTCTACCTTGGGGTTGGCCTCCCGGTAGGCAGTCCTGTCCTTAGTGTTCGTCAGTGCCTCGTAGTCCCTGAAACCCGGCGCCCACTTGTCCCGCAGCACCTTCACTTCCCAGTCCTGGCCCTCAAGGTAGAGCAGTAGCGTCAGCCAGTCCCGGTCCCCGGAGGCCACAGCGTCCACCTGGCGGACTATCCCGGCAAGGTTCTTGGGATTGAGCTGGGCCAACCCGGTTTTAAGCCTACGCTCATCATCGGTAACAACACCGGCCGCGATGTCGGCCACAGCACCGGGGTACTCCAGAGCCGGGAAGTCGCCACCCATGATGTCGGCAATGTACCGGATGGAGGTCAGGCCGGTGTACTCAAGGGCCTTCAAGCGAGTCCGGTCCTTAATCTCAAACCCCAGGCCCACGATGAGCATGTAGAGCAGTATGGACTTGCGGGTTGCCGACCAGTTCTTCTTGGGAAGTTTGGTGCCCGTTGCCTCCTCGTAGGCTGCGTAGACCTTGGATGGGTGCCCCTTGCCCCACTTAACCATGAGTTCCAGCCAGTTCTCACTCCAGGTGGTGAGCACGGAGAAAACCCGTCCAATGGATGATTGCGATAGGGCAAAGGAGTTGAGTTTCGTGTAGAGGTACTGGGTGTCGGCAGCCACCTCATCGCCCCGGTCTATCCAAACCTGCCTGTCAGCGCCAGGTATCAGGCTCTTGGCCTCGGAGTAGCCCGCCAGGAACGCATCAGACACATTCTGCTCATCCGCCTTTCGGAAGGCGAATAGGGCTGCTTCTCTGAACTTGTCCGTCCAGCCACGGGCGAATGAGTCGTCAATACCAGGCACGAAAGCCGCACGCCGAGACCGTAGCACCAGGGAGTCATTCATGGCCGCCTTGCCCTCTTGGGTGAAGCGCAGCCGGATGCCATCGGCGAAATGCGCGGGGCCAGTCTCGGCCAGTATCAGGGTGTGCTGAGAGAGGTTGCGGATGGCCGAGGTGGGCTTGAAGCCCAGCCAGAGGGTGTAGAGGGCAGAAGTGAAGTTGTACGACGCCATGCCGCTGGGGTTGCCACCTCTTAGGCGGTTGGCCAGCACACTGCCACCAGGGACTTTGGCTATGATGTCGGCGAACTCTCTGATTGTATTGTTGACCTCCTCGTCTATCTTGAGGGGTCGCCCGGTGAGGCGTTGGGCAAACTCCTTCAGGTAGCGTGAAGAGGCACCGGGAGCTGCATCAGCGTAGAGCCGGAGTTTCTGGAGCAGAGGCTCATAGTAGAACACCCTCAGTTGCCGTGACGAATACGCCTCCGCTGCCTTCAGTGGGTCTTCAATCAGCCCAGTCCTGGCTCCCAGACGCTCCAACAAGAACGGGTTGAAGATGGTCTTGGGAGCCTTGTACTCCAGCATCCGGGATATAGCCGGGTCCAAAGGCTGGTCAGCCTTCAGTTGCTCGGTGATGTCCGCCTCAAAAATGTGGGTGACATAGTTGCTGAGTCGCTTGTCTTGGGAAAGATTCAGGGTATCGGCCCACTCGTTGAAGAAGTCCCGGAACCAGGTGACGGCCCGCTTCTCGTTGAAGGTGAGGCCCACTTGGGAGCCGGGGTTCTCCAGTTCACGGAACACCAGTGCCCGGCGCTCCTTGTCCTTTCCTACCCAGCCCGCCACCTCCTTGAGCCGCTTGCGGAAGGCTTCACGAGCCTCGTTCAGCTCCACCTCAGCCTTAAAAGCGGGCTTCCATATCTCCTCACCCAGCCCCATCTTCTCAAAAACCTTCCGGGTGGGGCGCACCCGCTCAATGATGCCAATGTCCTTGATGTGGGGAATGTCAGGCACGGCCTCAGAGGGGATGGTTTGGTCAGGCAGTGGAGGTTCCACAGGGGCGAAGTCCTCAATGGAGAACACTTCGGGAGCGGTTGGTTCGGCACGGGGAGCTGGCCTTGCTGCTGGCCGAGCCTTGGCAAACGCCGCCCTCATATCGGCCAGTTTGGTTCTGGCCTCCTCCAGTGTGTTGGCCGTGAAGGTGCTGCCGGTCTCCCGGACATCGGTGAACATCATCCTGGAAGGTATTTCTGCAACCCCTACCTGAATACCCTCGAACCGGACCCCAAGCGCATCGGCTATCGCTATACCTTCAGGCTCGGTGCCTTTGTGCTCTATGGGGGCTACCTCGACCGGCTCTACACCCGGCGCAGGGGGGGCAGGAGAAGGGGCTACCTGGGGAACTGCTGGTGGGCGGGGTTGCACCCCGATAGCGCGTTTAAGCCCAGCCGGTGGGACCGCCTCACCAGCAGCCTGGAGTTTATCCCGGAGAGCCTCAGCATATGCCTTTGTAGATGCTACTGTCAAGCTATCAATGTAGCGTTGAGCACGTTTCGGTTCGTTTACGGCCCAAACCACCATAGATGCCTCAATGCTTTCGGCATTGGCCTGGGATAGATTAGGTGGTTTTGGAACCTCCGGCGGGGTTCTGAGTATAGTTCTTGCTTCTTCTACGGAGATTATTCTTCCCACCCCCTCCGCTGCGGGGGCGGCCAACTCTTCCAACAGCGGCTCAACAGCCGTCCCAGTTCGGGCCACAAAGCTGGCAGCCTCCTCCAACAAGGTAGCCATCTCGGTGTTGCCTACCTCCGTAGTTTCCACAGAAAGAACCTGAAGATTACCCAGAGACTCTTGTAGCCTATTGCCCGCTGCCTCTCTCTCCGTCACGCTTAAACCCGGCTTCGCCGCATCGGTTATTGCCTTGACCGCCTTATCCAAAGCGTTTTGTATCTTCACACTGACACCAGGCACATTTCTCACGCCTGCCACAAGCCTGGTAATGCCCCCAAGGTTAGGCTGTATCCTTTCGGTTACTCCTGTCACCTCAACCACCGGAACCTGCGGGGCATCCTCCCGCATCTGCTCAAAGGTCTTCTCCCAGACCAGTTTGTCCACCTTGGTCTTGGGCTTGATTTCCTTCTCAAGTTCGTCTATCCGGGCCTGCTCCACCACGGCCTCAATGACTGTCTGCGCTTCCTTCTGGTCGGCCACAGAATCCAGCCCAGCCTCATCCGCCCTTGCCTCTTTCAAACCCTGAGAGAGCGCGAAGTCCCTTGCATCATCAAACTGTGTCCTGATGTTAGCAGGCAGCGCCTCTATGGTGCGACTCTTAATGGAGGTATAGACAGTTCCTCCACCCTGGAAGCCAAGGCCCATTATCCCACCCAGACTCACCACCTCCCGCATCTCAGCGTCCCAGACAATCTCCTCGCCCAGGGCCTGACGCTGGATTATCTCTTGGTAGAACTCCTCACCAGCCTCGGAGAGACCGGCAAGAACGAAACGCCCACCAACCTGTGTGGTCCTGACCAGCCCCTTAGCGATAAGGCTGCTGAACACTCTGGCCGGTGTAGGCGCAAAGGCGAGTGCTATCTGTGCAGCATCCACACCGGCCAGGGCCAGGTTGCGCTTGAACACTTCATCCGCTGCCTCTTTGGCCTCAAGATTAGTCATACCCTTAGCCAAGGCCTCATCGTATGTCCCGCCTGCCTCCAGTGCAGCCTCCATAGGGCGGGCAAGGGCCACGGCACCCGCGGTGCGGAATAGGAAGGTGCCGAAAGCACCTACCCCAAACGGTAATGCTGCTGCCGCACCAGCCCACGACCCCACAATCATCGCGGGCACGAGGGACAGGGTGAACGCTGTAGTCCGGGGCACCTTGGTAGCCCACCAGCGGGGGTTGTACAGGTGTTCCCAGGTGAACTCGCCCAAAGTATCCGCAGGGGCCTGATTCTGGAGGAACTGCCCGAACTCACCCAGCCGCTCCCCCTTACCCTCGGCACCCAGCCACTTCAAGGCACCCCCAGCAGTCACAGCCACATCCCCAACCCCTGCGGTAAAGGCTTTCCAGGTGTCGCCTATCCGATACTCAGCGGGCACGAACTCCTGGGTAACCGGGTCTATCCGGCCAATCTCCTGGCCCTGGTCATTGAGCGCCATGTTATTGTCCGCTATGGTAACCTGCTTCCGGGTGCCCTCAACAGTGAGAAATACCTTCTTGGTGCCAAAGATGTCGTTAATCTCCGCCCACTCCAGCCCCATAGCCCTCAGCAGGCGCTGACTGGACTGGCTCCTGCCCTTCTGTTGGACAAGGTTCAGGAACAGGTCAGACCTGTTCTGGAGCAAGGCAAGCACATCATCAGGGTCATGCTCAGGCAGGACAACGGAAATCAACTCCGTTATACCTGGAACGAAGAACTGCTCCACCTCCTCCTCGGTGGCCCCAAAGATGTTCTGGAGTATGAACTCGGTATCTTCTGTGCGCCCCTGCTCCCGCAGGCCCAGCAGGAATACCTCGGGGCCCTCCTGGAACTGGGCCTGTAGGGCTTCAACCGCTGTGAAGTCCAGTTCTTCGGGAGGGGGTGCCTCGGGCACCGGTGCCAACCCAGGGAACAGCCTATCAATCACCTCCCCCGCCTGTTCCAGGAACTGCTGCTGCTCGGTGCGTAGCCCGATGACCTCGGCCTCTATCTCAGCCTCTATCATGGCCTCTGTGGGAGTGATGTCCCTCTCCGGCAGGAGCAACTCCTCCGGCCTCGGGAACTCCCTGATAGTCCGTGGCTCCGCGGGGAAGGGTATTGGGGCGCCGGGGGTTACCTCAAAGACCTGCTCCGGCGGTGCTATGCGAGGGGGCCGCACCAACTCCAGTCTGGGTATCCCACCCTCGTTTGAGACATGGCGCACCATTGTCCCTTCGGGCAGGTTCAGGAACTGCTCACGGTCATAGGTCTGGAAGAATACGGCGGCGGCTTGTCGAGGTGTCCACAGCCCCTCCTCACCGAAGCCTAACGAGGGTTTGGGCTGTTTCTTCCGAAGGTCAACGCCACCCACTGCACCAGGGTCAAGAGCGGGGCGGGATGCTCCTCTTTGAATCACCTGTCAGAATCCCACCGTATTATTTTGAAGGGGAAGAACTTGCAGAACAGCCAGTATCGTATGCGGTTGATGAGGGTTTTCCTCACAGCAAAATTCCACCTCAACTGTCCCTCACCTCCCATCCCCATTACAAAATTGGCTGTTGGTTGCTCCCCAAGCTTGAATCTTTCATCCATCACTGCGGCGGCCTCGGTGTCAGCGGTGTTCCCTGGCCATTGCCCTGGCCGCCGTTACCCCTGCCCCGGATGAAGTCCATGAGGCCCTGTCTCATGCCGCCACGGTTGGCGGGACTTCCCTTGCGGGCCTCCAGATATGCGGCGTCAACATCCGAGGGCTTCCACTTGATGGTCACAGCGGCACCCCCTCTCTGGGCGCAACCCCCACGCCACCACGCTGCGGACCCAGCAGTCTATCCGCCGCCCTACCATCGCCCCTCGGCTCCTCCGGCTGCCTAACCTGGGTGGCGGGCTGTTCCACTGGCTGGGGCTGCTGCCTCGCCTTCATTATCCGCACCATGTCGTCGGTGAGCTGCATGGAGATGATTTTCTTGCTGTCCGCTTCCCGCTCGTCCGCCATGCCCTCAGCCTCAACGGCATAGGATTTGGCCATTTCGTACAGTCCTATCACAGGGTCGGCCTGCCGGGCCTGCTCGATGTCCCTCAGCCTTCGCATCTCGGCGGGATTCTCCACCATCAATATGTCCCGGTCAATTATCTCCTGGGGTATCCCAATGTTCTTAGCGGCAGCAGCCTGGGTCATGTTCATAAGCTCCAGGGTCTTTGAAGAAACCATGAACTTGGCGGTGATGGTGTATGTGTCGGGGTCTCCCAGGCTCTTGGCGCTAAACGTGTTCTTGCTGCCCCGCCTGCCGATACTGACCTCTTTGAAGTCCTTGCCCTTCTCGTCCCTGGAGTTGATGAACTGCTCTATCATCAGACGGGCCAAGCCCTGCTTCATCATCTGGATGGCTTCCAATCGTGCCGCCAGGAACTTTTGCCGTATCTCGAACTGCCTGGTGAACCACACCCCAGGCCGGTCCCCGAAGGTGGTGCCCAACTCGGCATCACTGATACTGCCAATCTCTCTCATCTGCTTTATATCTTGGCGCGAGAACTGGGAGGCCCGGTTCATGTCGCCGAGCTCCACAGGCTTGTGCATCTCTCCCTTCCTGACCTTCAGGGTCTCTCCGGTCTTAGGGGCAGGTTGCCCAGGTGAGGCATCGAAGTTGTCCTGTTCCTGCTCGTATCCCGGATACAACTGCCGGAAGGCGAAGGTCTGGTCAACGGAGAGTGTCCTGTTCTCCTCATCCCAGACGCCTCTATTCAGGTAGAATATGTCTTCGGCATCGTGCTCCAACCAGCCCCGGTCCCGCAGCATGAAGCCCGCAGAGGGTGACACGATGACGAAGGGGGGCCTACCCAGTTTATGATCCTGCTTCCCTGCCTCCCCCTTGCTCACCCAGGTCTCGTTGTGCTTACTGTCCCAGTAGTCTCGGACTTCAAACTCGCTCCCGGAAGCCTTCTCATTTGTAGTCGCCGCTGTCCTGCCCCCCGGTATTGAGAACTTGGGGAACAACTCGGCTATGTCCTCCCGGCTCTTCCATGTGATGGGCGCCACCCAGTCCAGACCGTCCTTCCCGAACCGGAATGGGGTCCACCGCATATCCGTCGGCAGGACATCCAGGATATACTCCCCCTTCAGCACCTGGGATATCCACCTTACCCCTATGAGGGAACGCACGCAGACATGGTTAGCCAGCCACGCATCCAAGCTGCTCATGCCCAAACTCTCCAGGAGCCACTCATCAGCCTGGGCGAAGTTGTCATTGATGAACCGCTCAATATCGCTGGCCTGAGTCTTTGAGACACCCTTGCCTTTAACGACCATCTGCCATTTGGCACCCATCAGGTCGGAGGCGAGAGCGTTGCCAAAGACTGTGGCAGCATTACTTGTGATATTGATGACATTGCTCAGTGGCTTGGGGTTGGGCCCGAACCCCATGAGTTTGTACGGCGGGTCCATATACACGAGGTCACGGGTCTTATCTTGGCGGTCATACAGACCCTGAAGGTCAGTGATGCGCTTCTGTATTTTTGCCCAAGTGTCATTGGTTGCCATGGTTACTTCCTCCGAGCGGGATTGGGTTGCAACAATCCCATATCCGCCAAGCGCCTTACCAGTCCCTTGGATACCCGCTCCCCTGCCAATACCACTTTGGGCGGAACTATCGGCTTCTCCCGCCCCTCTATTATAGCCTGTACCCGCAAGCGGTTACGCCTACCCACTACTCACCAAGTCCTTTTCCTTGATTACCGAGAAGCTCCTGCCGAAGGGGTGCGGTAGAACCATATCGGGATAAAGCCGCTTTATCTGGAACACTTTGTACCTCACCGGCCACCGCCGTTGCAACCGGGCTGGAAACCATCGCTCCTTGGAGGCTTGCCACCAGTCTGCAGGGTGTTTAATCTCTGTGATGTCCTCGCCCAATATCACCCGGGTGATTTTCAACATCATCCCGTCCATGGCAAGGTCAATGCGATGAATGACGTCCACCTTTGTATCATAGGAGAACATCTCCCCTCTAAGTAGGGCTGCGGCACAGACCCGCTCCACCTCAAGCACATTCTCACTAAAGTTCTTGTCCACCTACGCCTCCTTCAACTGTTTCAGGAAGTCCAGCGCACCCCTCGCACCGACAGGCCGTGTGTTGGTACCTACCGTTCCCCATCTCGTGGTACTGGAGTTTAACATACCTGTGGCATTTGGGACACTGCAACCTCGCTGCTACACGGCCCGGTGGGGGTGTGAGGGTTTTCACTGACAGGCTGCTCCAGCATGTGCCACAACCCGTTTCTGTATCCATATCCAGGTGCCGGGGCCATTACCCTCCACCACAACCTCTCCATTGTGCAGAAGTTCGTGATGGCCGATGAGTTTTATCTTGCAAAACCCCATCTTCTCCCACGCATCCTCAAGAGCTCGGTTCCAGGCCTCTTCGCCGTAGTCAAGATGGCTACAGGCATAAGGCGGTTCGCTTTTACGAGGACGTGCTTTCCGCGCATAGGGGTTCTCCAACCCCAGCAACTCAGCCAGTTCCGGTGACATTATCCTCCTCTACCGCCTTTAGGGCCAACCTCAAGACTCTTATGTCCTCGTTTAGCTTTGGGATAGCTGCGGTATAGCAAGCAACTGTCTGCGTATGGCCCAGCAGTATTCTTTCCGCCTCGGCTATTTCCTTCAGGAGTATTTTCTGTACGAAGCTACCTCTTTCCATCATCCTCCTCTACATATAACTGACTGCTTTAGGTGCAGACCCCATATATTGTGGCACCACCGACGCCACCGCATAACGCCGCCCGTCCATCCCGTGGCTCCACTGGTGGGTGGTGTCATCGCTCAGGTATTCCCTGCCCGTGCTCGGCTCCTTACGCACGATATACCGGTAGTTCCTCTGCTCTTTGATACACTCCAGGCTGTCCTCGGTCCAGTGCTGGTAGTAGGAGTTGACCTTCTTGATGCCATACTTGACGCTACCTGCACCCTTCTCGGACTCCAGGACATTGAAACCCTTTCGCCGTATCTCCTCCGCCGACTTGGGCTCACTGGGATCGGGGTAGATGGGCGCGGTGTGGGGCACCTTCAACAGGTCCATCTCACGGGCGATGTCGTCATTCGTCATGGGGATGGTACTGTAGAACACCTGGTGCGAGAACAGGTCATCCCCAACAAGGACGTTCTTCACCAGCACGGTGGGGTCGGAGGAAAAACCGTAGTCCAGGCCATAAAACTCAAACCCGTCCGGTAGCTCCTTGACCTGTTTGAACAGCGGGTAGACCAGCCCCTCTATCTTCCCCAGTAGCCCAAGGCCATATACGTGCCACCAGTTTGGGTCCTTGTCCCGGTTGCTCTCTATGTTCTCCACCACTTCCCTTGGCAGCACGCCCACGGCATCCAGGTAGGTGCTGTGTGAGTAAGCGTTCTCTGGCTGCCCGCACCAGTTGTCGTGAGCCCAGAAGTGCCCAACCGGGTTCCAGTCAACGATGGTGAACATCGAGGTGCGAATGTCCAGACCCCTTGCCGTTTCCCACGGTATGTTGTTCCCCTCGTTGATACCAAGAACCTGACGCCGGGGTCCCCTCACCTTGCTGGCATCATCCGCCCCGAAGAACTCAAACTCACCTTTCCACCCCGGTCTCTTATAAGCGAACTCTGTCTTTGACCAGCAGGGGTTACTGTCCGTGGACTCCCCCAGGATGTTGAAGAAGTCCCGTATCATTCCCCGTTTCAAATGGGGCAGGGACTCACTCACCAGGCTTATCAGTAGGGGCTCCTGGGCCTCCTGTGCCACCCAGATGAGGAACTGGAGCATGGAGTAGGTCTTGGAGCTGGAGGTGCCACCCTCAAGCAGGCATCGGCGTTTCCCGCCTACCCATGCCTCCTCCAGTTCCTCGAAGACCTTAGTTGTCTTGAGGTTCACTCTGCCGTGTCCTGTCCTTCACAAGCCCCAGTAGCTCCTTGCCTCTTTCGGTCTGCACGGTGATGTTCACTGTCCGGTTGTCCACGGTGACCCCAACCTGTGCTGACTCCCGATACTTCTCGGGAAGCACCGCCTTGAGCCGGGTCGTGAGGAGCCCATCGCTATACTTCTTGGTATAGCCGACAACCCCCCCCTGGTAATAGTCAGGCTCCTCTACCCCCTCCACGGCCCTACGGTCTGCTTCCCTCTCAAGCACAGGACCGGTGATTCGCCTCTCGTATGTCTTCCCGTCCTCAACCGCCTTATCCCAGGCCTTGTCGAACTCCGGGTCTTCGTAGGTCCACCTGTAGAGGTTCTTCACCGACAACTGGACATCCTCATGGCCCGCGGCCTCAAACGCAGAGAAGCCATACCGGAGGAGTTCCAGGAAACAGGCCTGTTTCCGTTTCCTCTCAGCCCTCGCCGTCTTTTCCCGGTACCTCTCCTGGCGGTTAGGAGCCCTCTCGTTGGCTGCCGACCGGGTGAGGGCGGGTGCATTAGCCTTCATCCCCCTGATTATACCACAAGGTCAACCCGGTTCTGCCTTCACCCTGACATACTGCCGCAGGCTGTCGGTGCCCCTACCCACCACTCCGGCCCCCAACATGTCACCAGCGTTAAATCCCGGGCCTCTGCGGGCAGTTCTGGCCCCCATCCGTGCCTAAACCTTAGTTGTCTTGAGGTTCATCGTGCAAAGGTATCAAGGCCTTTGTGTGCTCCCCTCGCCATTCTCACCTTGTGGCAACTTCTACAAGTCATCTCGTGATGGGGGGTCAACCACTTTTTAGCTACCCCTCGGTACGACCCACAGATAGTGCTATAAACAAGTTCTGTTCTTGGACGCTGCACCCGAAGGGCTCTAAAGATGTGAATCTTTTTTGACACCCCGCCGCCATAATCGTATATGTCTTGGTTACTCATGATCACCCCTACCTCCTCTCAGTCAATCCAGCCTCGTTCTGGCTCTCCGGGCTCCGGCTAGCGCCCCGGTGTTGCCCATATTGGGTTGTAGAGTCTTCTGGGACTATCTTCACGGCTATCACCTCCCCTCGGTGGGGTGGGAGTCTAAGGGAGTCGTCTTTATGATGGCCCCCCTCGGTATAATCATCCGCTCAGAGCAGCAGCCCCCATCAGAGCGCATCATTGCTAGGACGACACACTTCCTATCCATTTGCACCCTCCAACCCACTGCCTTGCAGACTGCACACCCCCGGAAATCCTCTTCCTCGCCTTTCCAACCTGGGTCGTGGGTACTGTCGTAGAACTCAACCATGACCAGTGGGAAGGTCAACGACCTTTATCCTTCCTGTGCCTGAGCTTGTTGGCACTGACATTCCGTATCTTGATGGGGTGCCGTCTCTTCTTTGGTTTCCCGTTTCTCCCCATCACCCACCCCCCTTGGCCCTGGTGACGGCGGCTTTGGCATGAAGCAGCGCCGCAAAAGCTTTCGTCCCCGGTAGCACACCCTCTAAGTTACGCTTTATTGCCTCCAGAGCTGCCAGTAGATGCTTCTCCTCGTCCTTGGCCCTTGAGAACCCGAAACGGAAGGCCATTCTCAAGTCCTCCACTTGGTATCTATGCAGCTTGTCGGTGTCATCATCCCACGGTGTCTTCACCAGTGTGTGGGCCTTCGCCTCAGTCTGGGATGGATCCTGCATGTTACCGCTCCATTTCGTCATTCCAGCCCCGCTTCACGGCGGAGCTGTTCCATGCAGGTAGGACAGTACCTCGCAGTGGTGTTCCCGAAGAACGAGTGGGGGCATACGGCTTCCATCATCTCCACCACGTGCCGCAGTTGGGCCTTGGCGATGGCCTGTTCCTCGTCAGCAGCCCCCACCGAGGCTATGGCTGCCTCAATTTCCTCGGGTTTCAGCAACCAGCTCATCTCACTCCTTCCCCGCGGCCACGAACTTGGCCCAGCAGGTGGGGCAGAGCCGCCGTTTCACTATTCCTCCTGTGTGAGCATCAAGACACTCCCCCTCCAGCCACGCCACAATCGCTTTGTACTGGGCGAGGGCTACAAGGCCACCAATAAGCCGGCTATATCTCGGAGGGACATCCATCATGCCAGAGAGAGTCATTATCTTTTCAGGGTTCAGCAGTATGTCCATCATTGCCTCCTCATCTATGGGCTCCCTCGTGGCCTTCACCCATGGTAAAGGGAATTCTCGGGGGGTGGCTTTTCTGATACTCAATCCTCGCTATTACCCGGACCTCTTCCTCCCGTTTCCTTCTAATCGTCTCGACGTGACGTTTTTTGCAAGGCTCACACTGGCACCGTGGCATATCAATCGCCTCCTTTCTCAGATAGGGGGGAAGGGGGGATATCCTGCTCAGTTCCCTCACCCCCCCGCACCTTTCCATGAGTCCACCGGGCGTATCTGGCAGCGTCCTCCTCAAAGCCCCGGGGCTGCGCAACCTGCCCCCCCTTAGCCATCTCCACGTATGACAGGAAGTCACCGGATATCTGCCTGTCTTTATTCTTCCAAATGACCCCGGCCATGTTCCCAGCATCGCGGTAATAGACCCTGCCAAGGACAGATGCAAGCCTTGAGAGACTGACTTCGCCCCCTCTGAGAGTGGTAATCATCTCTCCGAGTATGCCGACGTGGTTATCTGAAGAAGCCAAACGATCCAGCCACCCCTGGAGGTCAAGAGAGGCGCCGGCGGTGGGTGAAAGAGGCGGGCTGGCGCTTGTCTTACTCTCCTCAGTTCTACTAAACTTAACTCTATTAGACTCTACTCGGGTACCAATTCTTGAGGGCTCAGTGAGTTCTCCTTCCTTTTCGTGAGTCCTCAGTGAGTCCTCAGTGAGTATTGAACCTGGGGGAGGGGGACACCGGGGTTTTGAAGGGTGCTGAATACTCTGATGGAGCAGGAGGGTGGGTATATGGAAGTAGCTCTTACCGTTAACTGAGTATGGCAAGATGCGCTTTTCATCCATCAATAGAGAACGCCACCCCGACACCTGCTCCACAGAGTAAGGTCTGTCGGGGAATACCCAGAGTCTCCACTGGCGGGGCGAGTCCTCCACATTGCCTCGATCATCAGCCCAGAACCAGAGGCCAAGGTAGAGCCAGGCTGCCTCCAGGGGCAAGGACACCATCATCTCATCGGAGAAAAAGGCTGGGTCCACCTGCCGCTTACGAGGCATCAGTGTCTCCTACTGGTTACTATTGCGGGCCTTCTTGGCAAGCTGATGAACCCTGGACCCCGTGATGCCCCACATCGCACCGATGGCCCGGTAGCTCAGACCCACGTCATCATGGAGGCGTAGGGCCTCTGCCGGGGTGGCCCCCCTCGGCCTCGTTTGCTCAATGGAAACCGTTACGGTGGGCATGGGCTGATTATATCCCCTGAGGGCGTCGGTGTCAAGTGGCTATTACTGGTGGCCGCCGCCCTTTCTGTCAAATCCGTGTCAATTGGGGCTTGACACGGGGTGGGTGCGGGTGTATGATGAGTGCAGGTTAGGAGGTGCAACATGCGGGAGGTATTTCTGGAGGTCAAGACAAGGCGCACAGCAGTCAGACGGGCTCCCTGGGCTTGCAAGGTCCTCAAGGTGGATGGTGGGTATATGGCCTGGGAGTCATGGGCAAACTATGAGTTATGGCTCCGCACCAAATAGGTGAGCCAAACCCCTCCGGGTGCGGCCACCAGTGGCCCAAGAAATAGAGGAGGTGTAGGATGGCAGACCCCATCAAGATATATTGGCAGATGGCTACCAGTCTCAATACGCTGGTCTGCCGAATGTGTCGCAAGGGTTGGGAGAGCGATAGAAATGGTGATTGGCCATTCGCTCGAAAAGGTTTTGCTATGACCCTCTGCGAACAGCACAACATCTTTCCAACATGGACGATACCAGCATACAAGGCGAAGCTCCGAGGGATGATCAAGAAGCACTACCGGGAATTCCACCCAGAATATGTCATTAGGTAAGACCCCCACCCCCCAGGCGGTAGTCATCTGGCTGCCCCCTTCCCCTGCTTGGCATCCTCCAGCACCTGGTAAGCCTCCCTCATCTTGCCTTCCCACCCCTCCATCACTAGCCTCTGCATATCCTGCGCCGCCCATGAGATGCGGTTGTGCTCCCGGACGTGCTCAGAGATTATCCAGAGCCTTTCCCCGTTGACTAACAGGCCACC
>LAZR01001124.1_pt1 | contig 17604 bp, 16 predicted proteins | sample 329461 | NCBI WGS metagenome assembly LAZR01 (sample SAMN03002196, study PRJNA259156) | marine sediment metagenome | biome: sea floor; feature: Hydrothermal impacted sediments; material: marine sediment; isolation source: Loki non-amplified sample from Loki's castle hydrothermal vent sediment ...
AAAGAAAACTGTAAAGTCCTTCCAACGTGAAATTTTGGTAAAATTTCAGACAGAGGTCCAAGGGTGGAAATTTATCATTTCAGGGCGCGCTGATATCGTCTATAAAAAAAAGGGAGTCTTGATTATTGAAGAAATTAAGTCAGTCTTAGACCTTAATAGCTTTAATCTTGAGTCAAAAACTGTAGAAGAATATCGCCTGCAGTTGTTATTGTATGGGCATCATTTTCTCCAGTTGGGGAAACATATTCAGTGCCGTCTGGTGTTAATTGATATTTTTACCGAAAAAACCAAAATTATTGATGTTCCCCCTAAAGATCTTTCGGAATATATTCAACAACGATGTAAAACTATCTTAACCTCTTGGGAAATGGCACAAAAATTAAAAGTTGAGCAGCAAGAACGCGCTAAAACAGTTATTTTTCCATTTGAGAAATATCGCCCTAATCAAGAAGAAATTATCCAAAAAACCGTCCAATCCCTTAAAAAACAAGAACGATTAATGCTTTTAGCCCCCTCTGGTTTAGGAAAGACCGTTGGGACTCTATTTCCCGCATTAAAATATGCTTTAAAGAAAAATTTGCGAGTATTCGTGGTTACCTCAAAAACCACCCAGCAACATATCTATCGGGAGACTTTACAGGTTTTTAATAAAAAGAAAGCGAAATTTAATTCTATAATTCTCACCGCTAAAGAAAAAATGTGTGTAAATAGTGCTTTTATTTGTGAAAAATCATTGTGTCCCTACCTTGAGAATTACGGGAAGGTCTCTTTGGGTAAGATCGTTTCAAAAATACTCACTAAACAAGTTATTGATGCTAGATATATTCGAAAAATTGCAAAAAGCCATAATGTTTGCCCCTTTGAAATTTCTCTGGATTGTGCTCTCTATTGTGATGTGATTATTGGGGATTATAATTATGTATTCCATCCATACATCAAGTTGAAGCGGTTTTTTGACCAACCCTATGATGACATCATATTAATTGTCGATGAAGCTCATAATCTACCCTCTCGAGCAATAACTTACTATTCTCCAGAAATAACATTACAATCACTCACTGACGTTATCAATTATTTACGATCGTTATGTATATCAAAATCTATTGAGGAGAAAGGTATTACAATCTATCAACAGATATTCAGTTACATTACAGATCTAATCAAGCAATTTCCCGATCCGTTAATAAAAAAGCCTGTTCTGGCGAAATTTGATAAAAATTTTTTCAATAAAATAATGAAGGATTATGATCAACTTATTTTGAAGTATATTCAAGTCTACATTTTGCAACAGGGATTTCAACCAGGACGGAAGGACAAAGTTATAGAATTTGCTCTAAATTTAAACCAGTTCTCTATGATCTTACGAGAAAGTGATTCTCCTGAGTATAGCGAGTTATTGTATCTAAAGGAAGGGAAAATCAAAATATTATGCAAATCTGCAGCACCAAAACTCGAAAAACAAATCGCAGGATTTCACTCAGTCATCATGCAATCGGCTACATTATTTCCACTGGATTACTTCCGAAAAATGGTAGGGTATCCCCCCTCAGCACAGAAAATACAATATCCTTCCCCCTTTGCTCAACAAAATCGTCTTTATCTTATCATACCCAATGTTTCCACAAAATATGAATACCGTCGAGAATTCTATGATCAAATTGCCTCAATAATTTGTAATGCTGTTAATGTTAAAAATGGGAATTATTTGGCTTTTTTTCCTTCATTTGCATATCTTAAAACTATTCAACGTGAGATTGAAACCAATTCGCTCTCGGTTGAGCTTTTAGTGCAAGAACGTCAAATGAGTGAGCGTAAGCGTAAAAATTATTTAAAAAAACTCAAAACTCCGGATAAAAAATATCTTCTTCTCGCTGTGCATGGGGGAATCTTTAGTGAAGGTGTGGATTTTACCGGGGATATGGCCATTGGAGCCTTCATTATCGGTCCTGGACTACCCGCGTTTTCAAAAGAACAAGAATTAATGCAAAAATATTTTGATTTCAAATGGAAAAAAGGTTTTGAATATGCCTACCGGAATCCCGGGATGATGAAAGTGATTCAGGCAGCAGGACGAATTTTCCGGACATCTACTGATCGCGGTTTTGTGATGTTAATTGGGCACCGATTTAGCACGCCCTACTATAAAAGCGTTCTCCCAACCGATTGGAAAATTGAACAACCCCTAGATCTCATCAAGCGCATTCAAACTTTTTGGGTGTCTCAACATACTGATTTAAAAGATAAATCACAGGTGGAGCAGTCAGGAAATCAACATAAGATTCAAAAAAAATATCTAAAGACTACAGATTTGTTTGATTTTGTAGAAAAACTCTAATCTCCCTATTAGGTTATTTTGATACAATCGAGCATAACTTAAACTTAACGGTATACTATTCTGCTGCGGCGTTAAATTATATCTTAGATTTTGGGGATTATACTGATTGCGACTGCTTAGGCGATTTTCTTGTGCCACCTATTTCTGACCCAAACCCAGATCCTCAAAAATCAGGAGTAAAAGACGCTATTAGTGTAAAATGGGACTCGTTCCAGAGATTAATATACCCCAATTTCGCAGGATTAATGTCAACCGTCTTAGCACTGGCACTACTTAGCAAAGTTGATGTCCTTGAAAAATTAATTCACGCATAAAATTAAAAAATTTTATAATTTTTTTCTCTTCTTTTATTTCTGTAAAGCTTTTCAGTATGTTATAACTTTAATACTTCACTAAAAGTTATTAATCAAATCTAAATTCTACGTTTTTTAATAAATCGAGCCCAGTTTCATCCTCAATGGGATTGTAAGAAAGAATTAACTTTTTCAAATTTTCAAGGTTATCAATCTTATTAATATATTCACTCCCATTAAGAGTTAAACACTCCAAATTTTTTAGTTTTTCTAGATTTTCTATATTTCTTAATTCCAGCCCAGAATAATGCAATTTCTTCAAATCTGTGAGTGTATTAAGCGCCTCAGTTTCAAAAAGACTTTTAATTAAAACTAAAAAGAAAATGATTTTAAATTTTTAAAAAAAATTTTTAATAATGAATAATTAATTAAATTAGGACGTTTTATACACGAAAAATCAAGTTCCTAAAGCGATTATTAGATTTTATATTCTATCGCTTATCCCTAAATAGGTAAGATTTTTTAACCCGTAAAGACCTTCAAGTTTATCAATTGGATTACAATTAAGAAAAAGATCCCTCAAATTTGTTAAGTTCTCAAGACCGTTTACTTCTCTTATCCGGTTACCTGATAAACTAAAATATTCTAAATTTTTTAAGGATGCAAGGTTACTAAGCTCTCTAAGGTAATTCCAATCAAGACGGAGCTCTTTAAGAGAAGTTAAATTATCAACTCCTTTTAGCTCCGTTATTTTATTATTTACAAGGTTTAATTTTTTCAAATTGCCTAAATTTTCAAAACCTCGCATCTCTGTTATATTATTACCCCCTAAATTCAGACTCTCTAAGTTTTTTAATAAATTAAGCCCAGTAATCTCGCGAATCTTATTATTTTCAATTGAAAGCAGTTGCAGGCTGTTTAATTTATCCAAACCCTTTATTTCTATAATATTATTATCTCCAAGGTAGAGCTCCTTTAAATTTGGTAAATTTTCAAAACCCTTAATCTCTTCAAGTTTATTGCTCCTTAAATCCAAAATCTCTAAGCTTTTAAGATTGCTTAATCCCTTTATTTCTGTTATTTTATTTTCAATGAACCTGAGCTCTCTTAACTTACTAAGCTCATCAAGTCCCTTTATCTCTGTAATAGGGTTACCATGTTCAGTAAAATTCCCAAAGCGTAAAACTTCTAAGTTTTTGAGAGTGCCTAACCCCTCTATTTCAGTAATATAACAACCGCTTACATCTAATACTCTTAAGTTCGTTAAACTCTCGAGGTTTTCTAACTTGTTAATATATTCACTACTATAAAGAAGTAACTCTTCCAGATTTTTGAGACTTTCAAGATTCTCTATTCTTCGTAAAGCAGTTCCACTGTGATACAATCTCTTTAAAGTCGTAAGATTCTTAAGACCGTCAACGTCGCAAAGATTGATAACATCCCAACGAAGATTTAAACTACCATTCTTAACAAAATATTTCTTGTCATTATAAACTACATACGCATCTGAGCTTTTTTCCATCATCTCTATGAAATTAATAGGAAGTTATTGTATTTAAATGTAAACACACCCAAAATTTTCTAAAACAATTTAAACCGTCACAGCACTCCAATTAACTATTAAAAAAGGTAGATTGGGAAGACTTAGGACACAAATTTGAACTGGAAAAAAATAATAATAATTATAAAAATAATAGAAATAATAGAAATAAAATTTGAACAGCGTTTTTATTTAAAAAATCAGTTACTACGGTGCCCGCAACAATGATCCCTCACGTTAAACTGCTCCGCCTCAAGATTTAAATCTATAGGCAAAACAAAATCGTTCGCAACATCCGCAATAATGTCCATCTGCACGCTGATAACCTCCGAGTTGCCCCGAAAATGAGCATTGACGAGATGGTCAAGATCCTTAAACGTGGACCCAACCATCATAATACTAATGTTTGTATCGCCGCTTAGCCGGAAGGCGTTCAGCATAAACGGACAAGCCTTAACAATTCCGAAAATACCTTCTGGGTTCTTTGTCCGCAACTCTACTCGCACAAAACATAAATCTGCCTCCCGAATATTAATCCCGGCTTGATACTTTAATACACCTATTCTTTCCAACTTCTTAATGCGCATCCCGATTGTAGGCTGGCTGCGGTTCACGTGCGTGGCAATCTCAGTATGCGTAAGATTTGGCTCGCGCTGAATTAAATCCATGATCTGACAATCTATTCGATCAATCCCCATCTTTTCACTTATCATTTTTTCGCAATTCCCCTCGAGTTTGTAGGTTTTAGTTTGTAGTTTGTGGTTTTGTGTTTTTTAAACAATCTTTCTAAAAAACTTTAAAAGTTAAATCATTTTATGAATTTCTCATATTTAAATTTTTAGTCACTTTTTAAACTTTTTAGATCATTTTTTGTATTTTTTAAAGTGAAACTATGGAATGACTTTAAAAAGATTATATTTCAAAAGCTAATAATTTAAATATTTGAGCATAATAAGTGTACTTTAAGAGATGATGAAATATTTTAGGTAGGAAAAAATGGTTGTAGAAATAGATGTTCCTTCAAATTTTTGTCCAGAGTGTCATGGCTTGTTAATCGAGCTTCACGCTAAGGGGGAGATTGTGTGTAACAAATGCGGGCTTGTAATAAAGGAACGGGACATAGATATTTCTCGAAGTGGTGTGCGTGTGTTTAATTATCATGAGAAAGCGAGAAAATGGCATAATTGTAATCCTATTTCAATTTTAGTTCCTGATATTAGTTTAACAACAGTTCTAGAAAGGAATAAGATTTATAATCAAGATTTAAGGAGAGCTGTGCGATGGGATATCTATATAAGCTGGAAAAGTAAGAATTTACTCATCGCAATAACTGAATTAAAACGAATTGCTAGTAATTTAGATTTACCGGAGCGTGTTCAAAAAGCCGTGGTTAAGCTTTATAAAAAAGCATTAAAGAAGGGATTAATGCGGGGGCGGTCAATAGAAGGCATTCTTACGGCATGTTTATATTTGGTGTGTAAAAAAGAGCGAATACCTATAACTTTACAAGAGATGAGTATTGAATCTTCGGTGAATCCGAGAGATCTTAACAAGTACTATAGGGTTTTAATTAGAGAATTAAATGTGAAACCTCCGAATATAAATCCAGTTTTATTAATCCCAAAATATATTAGCAGATTAAACCTGGATATTGGAATAGAAAAGCGAGCAATCAGATTAATCAAGGATTTTATAAAGGGTAAGTTTTTCAGTGGAAAAGATCCGAAGGGTTTATGTGCTGGTGCCTTGTACTTAATCTCAAAATTAGAAAATAGACAAATTACTCAAAAAGAAATTTCAAGAGTAACTGGTGTAACCGAGGTTACTTTGCGTTCACGCTATAAGGAACTCCTAAAATTTTTAAATAAGGATCCAATCAATCCTTCTCAAGGAATAAATAATAGGTTAAACACTTTTAGAAGTGGATAGTAAATTTTAGCAAAGTTTAGAAAAGTTTAGAAAATCATGAATTATTAAAAAATTATTTAAAATTTAAACAAATTTTATTTCGTGTGTAAAAAAATAAAATATAATTATACCTAAATGGGTATTAAAATATAGTCAGGTTTAAGGGAACGAGATAATTGAATGATTTAGAGAAGAGACTCAAGGAATTTGAGCATAATCTTAAGGAACGAGTCAAAGAGCTTGGCTGTTTATATGAAATCTCTCGAATAGCAGAGCTCCCTAATATTTCGATTAATGATTTATTAAAAGAAACTCTTAAAATAATTCCACCTGGCTGGCAATTTCCTGAAATTACGCATGCGAGGATTATTTATGATGGCGCAGAATTTAAGACGGATAATTTCAAAGCGACTAAGTGGAAATTATCAAGGCTAATTAAGATAAATTCGAGTTTATTAAATCTTGAAGTATATTATTTAGAAAACAAGAAATTTCTAAAAGAAGAGAAGCATTTAATAGATGATGTTGCTGTTAGATTAAAATATATTATAGAACAGAAGGAATCTAAAGAAGAAATATCTATTCGTGACAAAATAACAAAAGTTTTTCGTAGGTTTACAGATGATCGAGTCTATAATGAGGTTCTAAATATTGTCCAGGAAGTATTAGGGAGTGAAATGGGATATTTTGGTTATATAAATGAGGAAGGCGATTTAGTAACTCCTTCATTGACTAGAGAGATCTATTGGGAAAAGTGTAAAGTTCCAGATAAAAATATTATTTTCCTTCGTAAAGACTGGAGAGGTATTTGGGGGAAATCTCTTCTTGATAAAACAACTATAATATCGAAAGGACCGTTTAATTTCCCAAAAGGACACATTGCACTATCTAATGTAATGTGTGTCCCAATACTATATCAAGATAATGTTATTGGCCAAATTATTGTTGGTAATAAAGCGACAGATTATAATAATAGAGATAAACGATTTTTAGAAAACATTGCTAATAAAATTTCACCAATTCTTCAAGCAAGATTGGAAAGAGATCAAAAGGAGAAAGAACGGCAGAGACTGGCAAGAGAATTAAAAGAATCAATGCGAGAACGAGAAAAAATTCAAGAAGAACTGGATTACATAGACAAACAAATTCTTAGGGAATTAAATGAAGATGGTAAAAAGGGTTTGCAAAAATTTGAATTAGCCACGTCGAATGTTATGAGTCATACAGGTATAAAGAATAGAATAAAAAAATTAACTGATTCAAATATTCTAAAAATTCAAGGGAATGTCAATGTTAAAAAATTGAATTATCGTTTAGCGTTTTTATTGTTGGAATTACGGAGATTTGAAGATTTAAAGAAATTTATTGATTATTATACTAAATGTAAACGGGTGTTTTTTGTATTATGTGTTGCTGGAAAATATCACTTACTTTTAGGTATAGTTGCGAAATCTTTTGAAATTATAAATAATTTTGTGAGCTTTTGTTGTCTAATAAATGATGAAGATGTAGCTAAATCAGAACTTATTTTTGGTTCTAACTTAGAGCTTCCAGAATATCTTCCGATAAATTTATTTGGAAATAAGACCAGAGATTTCAATTGTGAAAGAATCTGTAAAGATTGCGATTATTTTAAACAAGGATTGTGTGAAGGGTGCGAAAAAAACTGATATTAAGCTCCCTTCTAGCAATTTTTTAAATCTTAAATCTTGCCATATATATTGTTATTGCACATAGACCTGTGGTTTTTATACTGTTTAAATCACTCCAAATATTTTCTCTCAGAAAGAACCCATTAATTAAAGATCAAGATATGAAAACTAAATTATTATTGGAGACATTGGAAAAGAATGGAGTTAAAATTTACTTAGACTGGATTGAAGAAATATCAAATTTTTAAGAATTGTAATAATATTCTAAATTAGATTCATATTAAGTGGAATTACCCAATTTGATATATCTTTTAATAAACTTCTTAGTTTTATCATTTCTGGACGTTTTTTAGGTAGTCCCGTTATGAGAGAATGGCCATAATTCCTCATTGTTGGTTTATGTTGTACTGATAATTGAGATATTTTTCTAATATTTCCAGTATTTATTTTTATTACTCCATTGAATTTTGGTACTTTCGCCAGTCTTCTTAATTTTTTTGCACTAGAATATTTATCCCAAGCAGTAGAAATTCCATCACCTTGTTCATCTCTAAAAGCGTTTATCGGTACTTCATCAATGGAATATCCACGAGGAATTCTAATCAACTTTAAATTAACATTTCGAAATAGAAAATCCTCATCAGGAATGTTTTTAATCTTCAGTAAAAGCTCTTTAACCATGGAAATATAATTATATGTATTTTATCTTTTTCAATAGTTCCTTGAATCTCATTCCCTTCATTATCTCTTCCGTAGAAACTTGGAAAATTGTAAAATTCTTCACTAAAATTAATTGTTAATTCCATTTTATCAGTTTTCCAATGAATATCAATGCTAAAATCTTCCACAGGTAAAATTGTAGGAACATCAAAAATTATACCATATTTAGTATAAAACTTATGGAATAATCTAAGTAAAAAACTAGATGCTTCTTTCCATACTACAAGATTGAATCCTTTACTACCTTCTCCATCCCAATTATCTTTTAAATTAAGGACATGATATCGTGATCTATTAATCTCATTTTTTAAAATTCTATAATTTTTTGAGAGAAACAACTTTTTATCAATAAATCTAGATATCAGTTTCTCACTCAAATATGATATGGTTGATTCTAATGAAATTGGTCTCTGCTCATTAATTTCTTGAGAATCACCTATTAAACTTATAAATTCTTTAATTTTTCTCAGATAATCTTCGCTTATTCTAGTCGATTGAAAAATATCTTCATCATTGATAAGATAGGTTGGAATATTTTGAGGTGTTTCTTTATAGATTAGATCTTTTTCATCAAAAAAATTTATTGAGGTTTGATCTGTTCCTATCTGTGATTTACTATAAGTTGTATCAGAACTCATTTTCATTAGTCCTTGAGTAATTTTTGATAAAAATCTTTAATAAAATCTTCAATATTATTATGAACTTCTTTTATTTTATCGGGGTCTAGCTTTCTATTTAAAATCCTTAATCTAATACTATGTTCTGGGTTTGTTAAATTAGGATATATTTCCATTTCAAATCGTTCTTCACTTTCTGCAAGAGTAAAGCGATTAGAAAATTTGATTTGATTAACCATAATATCAGAAATGTTATGGATTTGGGTGAATTTGGGGAGGGTAATTTTTTTAAAAATATCCTTCGGGTTTATTTCAATTTCTAAGGTCAAAATAATATTAGTTATTATTTCATAGAAGGAGAAGGTTGATTTTAAATCGTATCCAACTTCATGTAAAGATTCTAATAGAGTTTCGAATGCTTTATAAACTGTTTTTGGCTCGTTCCCAATAATATTCAAGGCATTTCCCGATAAATTTACTTGAATAAATATTTTATCAATATCATTTGAGAGGATTGTTATCGTGGGTATAAGAAAACTTTCTCTATTAAATGGATTTGGATTTACTTCATAATCTTCAAATTTTCCATTATAATAATTTTGGAGTTTAGAGATTAAAGTGATTTTATCAACATAAAACTTGATTTTTGATCCTATATGATATGGTTCATATTCAATTTTCATTTTTTCTCCTTTTCAACAATTCTATCTATCATTTAAAAATATAGTTTTTAAATATCTTAAATTTTTGCACTATTAATAATATTTTAAAAAAAAATTATAAAATTCTTATTCCACCGGAATAAATTTACTATAATTAGTTTAAAAACTAAATAACATTAAAGGCAGCTATAGAAATTTTATCAATATTCTATATTCATTTCTTTAGCATAATCGAAAGCAGAATAAGCCGCTATGACTCCCTCTGCAACACCGGTTATTGCTTGTTTAAAAGGTGCATCAGCAACATCTCCAGCTGCAAATATACCAGGGATGTTTGTTTCCGATTTGCGATTTATATTTATTTCACCTTTTTCATTAGTTTCAATTCCTAAATTTTTTGCTAAATCAGAATTTGGAATTGAACCAATCTCAATAAACACTCCATCTATCTCAAATTCTTTTCCATTATCAAAAACAACTGATCTGACAGAATTTTCTCCCTTGATTTCAACAATCTGAGTTTTGTAAATAATCTCAATTTTTTCATTTTCATATACACGTTTCTTGTTTATAGGTTCAGCTCTTATTTCCTCCCCTCTGTAAATAATATAAACTTTTTTAGTATTTTGAGCTAAAAACAAAGCTTCTTTTGCGGCAGAATCACTTCCTCCAATTACGCATACCACTTTATCTTTATAAAAGGGTCCATCACAGGTAGCACAATAAGACACACCTTTTCCTACAAATTCTTCTTCGCCGGGAATCCCGAGTTTTTTTCTTTCTGAACCCGTCGCAATACAAATTGTAAGAGCTTTAAAATTTTGAAAGAAGGAATGTAATACAAAATGGTCATTTGCGTGTTCAATGCTACTTATCTCATCAGAAATGTAGGGGATATTTAAAGATTGCATGTGTTCCCTAAACATATCCATTAATCCTTGGCCACTTATAGATGTAATTGCGGGGTAATTCTCAACAATGTGGGTTGTAGCGATTAGACCACCGAAAGTTTTACCAATAACCAAGATATCCATCGCAAATCTTGCAGCATATATAGCACATGCAATTGCTGTAGGACCCCCTCCTAAAACAATCAAATCAAAAGTTTTACTTAAGTCAATATTTTCCAAATCAATATTGAACACTAAAATTCCCCCCTATTAAAGCTCGCAATATCTCATTTGGTCCAACCATTCCAACTAAAGTTTTTTGGTCATTTATAATGGTATAAGGAACACCAGCAGCATCATAATACTGACCTATGTCGGGATTTGCCATAATATCAATTATTACAGTTCTAATTTTTCCTTTTGAAGCAATTGCAAATGAGTTGCTAATTGCAATAACCTGTGGGCAATAAGGGCAAGTCTCTGTCATCATCACCTTAATAGTTGATTGTGGTATCCGATCTAGATTTTGCCTTATTGTAGTTTCATAATAATTGGGCGCTCCAGCAAAAGTAAATATAGTTTGGATAAAAGGTTGAATCTCGCCACCTTTAGGGGCTGCTAAATATCTAATTATTTCTTTCCCATTGTCATCGATAAACAGAATTGTCGGAACACGCGTTATATCGTACTTTTTAGCAAATTCAGGATTATCATCTATTGACAGTTCTTCTATTGTTAGCATTCCATTTGAATTTTCTTCGTAAACTTTCAATAAAGCCATAAATTGTCCACAATCCATACATGCTCTAATTTTGCTTCCATCAGGCTGAATTTTTTGCGATGTGAAAACTTTCAATTTAACGGGCTTGTTTAATTTCGCTATTTCTCTTTTGATTATTTCTTTATATCTATCATCTTGAGACATTTCTTAATATCACCTAAAAAATTATGCATACATCCCTCCAAAGTCTCTTCCTTTTGAGCCAACTAGTTTATCTAGCAAATCTTGAGGTGTAAACATTCCGTGAATAACATCTTTTTCATTTATGACTGTCGTGGGAACACTTTGAACTTGATATTTCCTACCGATGTCTGGATTCAAATTAACATCAATGACTTCTGATGAAATTTTCCCTTTAGAAACTATGGCAAAAAGAGTGAGAACAGGAACAGTTGCTGGACAATATGGGCATGTTGGAGTAATAAAAATCTTCATGTTTGACTTTTTTATTTTTTTAAGATGTGTAATGATTTGATCCGCATAATATGGTCTTACTCCTGAAAAATATTGTATACTATTGAGAAAGGGTACAAATTCAGATCCCGTTGGATGTGCTAAATATCGAATAATTTCTTTACCAGTTTCATCAACAAATAATATCGCCGGAATCCTGGAAATATTATACTTTTCTGCTTCTTCCGTATTTTCTTCAGTTGATAATTCTTCTACTCTAAATTTCCCATTAGAGAACTCTTCTAGTGTTTTTAATAACTCATATGTTCCTTCACAAGCCATACACTTTCTGAGTTTAATTCCGTCTTCTTGAGTTCTGAAATCAGTAAACAACTTCAGAACTACACTGTTTTTTAATTTATTCATTTCTCGTTTTATATTATTAAGTTCATTTTCAGAAAACATTACAATGTCACCTTCGTAAATCGCTCAAATCTAATATGAATATTTGAATTCAAACTTAAAATAATTTTTCATTTAAAATATAAAAAAAATAATAATAATATGGATTTCGAATAAATTCTATTAGAAATGCATTAATAATTTAAAAGATAAGGTTTTAGAAATTGTTTTTTGGCTCTTCAATTTTTTTTCTAAAAATTAAAAACAAAATTAAACCTATTAAGAATCCAACAGCTATATTGAAAAGAAAGCATATAATAGCAGAAATTAAAATTATAGGAAAAAATTTTATCTTAAAGTCTCTAAAAGCGATTTTCCCTAGTAAAAATGCTGTATAGATTAACATTGGACCCAAAATAGCTGCGGGAAACTCATTAAATAGTAAAAAGAGCGTTTCAGAAAAAAATAATCCAAGAACTAACTCTAAAATCCCTTCTAATATCATTGATCCTCCTGTCCTTGCCCCAAAAGCGTATTGAGCCATTAATCCTCCCGAACCATGACATAATGGCATTCCTACTAAGAAGGGATTTATCAGATTCATTGCTCCCATATTTAAAGCCAAAGAATTAGCATCAATCCCTTCTTTCTCAGGGAATAATTCTTTGATTAATACAACAGTAGCAATCATAACATTTGTTAAAGTTAAAAATAACTGAGCTACCCCTGCATATAACATTCCCAATAAAAAATTTTTCAATGTAGGAATTTGTAACTCTAACAATGGTAATCCATACTTTAATTCGGAGATTTGAACTACACCTGTAAAAAAGATAAATAAAATCCCCATACATGTAAGAATGATTGCAGAAGGTATTGGTTTATTTTTTATTAAAAGTAAAATTATCGAAATTGAGATAAAACCAATTAGTAAATTATCTTTGAATAAGAGTATGCCAGTCCATCCTAAAATGAAAGCTAATCCCAGTTGAATTCCACGTACAGCTATGATTGGAACTTTTTTTACGAAAAAATTTAATTTTTTTGAGAAACCAAGTAAGAACCAAATAATTCCTGTCCCAAAACCTGTGGAAATAACCATATTAGGTGTCCATTTATCGGATATTGCAACAGTTCCTATTGTTTTCTGGGGTTGTACTGGAAGTGGAAGGTTATAGCGAATTCCAAGAAAAATATTTGTTAATCCTAGCGTAAGAAAGATTCCTGCTGGATTTAAACCCACAATTGAGACGTATCCAATTATAAATGGAATTAACGTTCCCCAATCCCCAAATGAACCACCAAATTCTTTTAAAGTAAACTTTTTGGGTTTAGTTTCTACGTCTTTTGGTTTTTCATCAGGTAAATTTTGTCGATCATCCAAAATTAATCAAATCTGCATAAAATTTTTAAAAATAATAGTTTTCCATTAATTACATTGTTTTTCCATTAATAATTTTGGTAGAACTTGGGATAAATAACTTTAAAATATAAAAAATATAGTAAATCCTAAAATAAAATTATATCTAGACTTATTTTGATAGCTTAATTTTATTATAGCATGAAAAATATACTGTGTTTTGTTTATGATAGTTTTGTTGATTATGAAATCAGTCTTGTTTGTACAGAAATAAATTTGGATGAGAATTGTCAAGTTATATATATATCATACCAGAATTCATATGTGAAAAGTTCGGCTGGATTAAAATTAAAACCAGATAAAATTATCGCTGAAATAGAGTCTATAAATGATTTTAATGGCTTGATTATAACAGGAGGGTATAATAGAGAATTAAAAACCGAGCTTGAACAATTAATGTTTAAACTGAATAATGAAAAGAAATTAATAGCAGCGATTTGTGGAGGTCCTGAATTTCTAGCAAAAGCAGGCATCCTTAACGGAAGAAATTACACAACCTCAATGCCTCCAAATGAATATGAAGAACAAGGTGAAAAAGATCCATTTCCCAGAGAAACTTTTATTGATAGCAGAATGGTTCGAGATGATAATATAATTACCGCAAAAGGCCATGCTTTTGTTGACTTCACGCTAGAAATATGGGAATGGCTTGATTTATATGAAAATGAAACTGAAAGAGAAGAATGTAAGAGATTATATACACCTAATTAAAATCATGTAAAAGCTCCATCAATAGAAAACATTTATCTTTTTAATTGAATTGTTAATTTAATTTTCTACAATTAGCATTTTAAATCAAATAGGCATTGGAACTATAGCTAGTGAATTAATTAGAATATACAATTAAATTTTTAAAATTATAAAGAATAAAATTTTTAAGGCTACAATTCACATCTTCCTATTAAATCATAAAAAAGAAAATATTTCTTAAAAATTTGAATTTTCGGAAGAAGATATGATAGATGATCTATATATAATTACTGACGCAGGTCAATTATTATACAGTTGGCATCTAAAGAAAAGTGAGGTTCCTAGTGATGATGATCTATTAAGTGGTTTTTTAACAGCTTTAGATAGTTTTGCCAGCGTAGAAAGAGGTGAAGATATCAAATCCTTAAAATTAAAGGAAACCAATATTATTTTTGAAAAAAGTCTTGATTATCAACAGAAGCTCACATTTGTTGTAACAACAAAAAATGACGAATTCATTGAATTGATACATTCCATCCTTCAAGATATAATAGACAATTTTACTGGAATGTTTAAAGATTCTCTTAATAAAGAATTTGATGGTGAAGTTACAAGATTCAAGAGTTTTAGTAAAAATTTAGACATAATTATCTTCTCTCATGGATTAGATACTTTATTAGAGTCAATTACACAAATCAACAAGGGAGGGATTTTTAAATCAATAGTGCTCCTCGAGCCGAAAGGAGGACATATCTTTTATATACACGCAAAACAATTTGTAGATAAAAATAAATTAAGTTACCTTATTCCTTTAATTGTTAATTCAGCCAAATTTCTTTATCAAAATAATCTTAACGAGAAAGCAAATTGGATCTTGTTAACCACGATAAGAAATGAAAATATACTAGTAGAGATAAGAGAAAAAAATCTTATTGTGAAACAATATCAATTACTAGATAATATTGAAGAAGAGTTTTTAGCGTTAGATTTTCTTAAAAGCAAGGATAAATCTATTAAGAAACCAAAAAAAATTGCTGAGAAATTTGAAAAATTAATATGGGATAGTAGAATAAAGCAGATTTTTCTTGTTGATTTAATGGGAAAAATTATTTACTCAAAAAGTTTTGATGAAAATTATAATTATTCTAAATTTGTACCAGAAACTATAAGCGTTTTAACTTCCTCAAAAAAAGTTTGTGAAGAGATCTACAACAGAACTTTATTTAATACATCCATAGGAGGAGATAAATTAACAACCATCAGTATTAATTTTAATAACTTTGTTTTGACAATGATAGGAAAAGTTGAAGATTTTAATATGTTTCAAACGATTCAAGAAATTTGTCTAAATATATTTCTTCAAATTAAGCAGATATATCTTTAATTTTAAAGCATTAGCTTTAAATATGTTTGAATTATATTTGACAATAATTTTTTATTTTAAATTTTTCACAATAAAAAACTTTATTTTAAAAATCTATAGAATGTGAAAAAAGCATGATATTTGAATTAACAATGGGTCAGATGATATTTCTTAATCATCTTATGATGTATCTTTCAACAATTGGCTTTGGAATAGCCCTGGCTAATGCATTCATAGGGATTTCATATATAAGAGATTTAAATGAATTGACTTTATTAGAAATTAAAGCACATAAGAGATTTGGATGGACTGCAGCAACAATTTTTTACTTACTTTCTGTTCTTTGTATTTATTTTGCTGTAATACCAAGGCTCAATCTAAGTAAATTTGACGAGTTTTTCATCGACACAATTTTATGGCATACGTTTCTCGGGGGAATTATAGCATTTATTTTGTTTACATTTAAATTTTTTATTGCTAGATATAAAAAAGACTTTATTTATAAATATGGAAAGATTATAGGCCCTTTAGGATTTAGTGGATGGGCATTGGCTTATTTTACTAGTAATATTGATTTTTATTTTTTTGTGAACCCATCAATGGATATCCCTGTACCATATCTTATGCCAAATTACCTGATATCATTAATTATTTCTATTTTTATTGGTTTTTGTCTTTTTTCATCAGTAAAAGCATTTAAATTTAGAGCCTATGGAAGCACAGAAAAAAGACACCAACTTCATGGAGTTTCAATGATTTTGCATGGGATCACTTTTGGATATGAGGGAAGCGCTAGAGAATTAGTTGGAACACCTGTTTTATACAAATATGTTTTTCCTAAAACTTATGAATTTTTAAAAAGATATGCAAAATATATTGGACTTGATTTAGAAGATTTAAAAAAGCATAATTTAAATGAAGCTTTGGATATAGCTATAAAAGCATTTGAGAAAATTGGTATGGCAGAAAAAATAAATCTTGAATGGATTTCCGAAAAAGAATTAATCGTAGAATCTATTAATTGTTCTACTGCAGTAGTGCGTTCATATATGGAACCAGAAGAATTAACGAATTCAATCTGCCCATGGAGTATTCTAGTGGCAACAATCGTGAATGCTTTAACAGGTAAAGATATTGAACTTAGTCCAAGTGAATTTAATAAAATCGGAGCTAAAAGTAAGTTAACAATTGTTGAAAAAACTATTTAAAATTTTTTTTCTTAAATCATCCAAAGATAATAGAAAATTAATAGAAAGAAAAAAAATATGTTCTAATCATCTTTTTTTATTTTAATTTTTGTTCTTTGGATGCCTACCTCTTTATTAGATGGTATTGGAGTTCCGCAACGGTCCCGTTTAGCTTCATTGGCCTTAAAAGCTTTATCTAATTCATCATCTAATTCATCATCAGTAAATTCATTTCCAGTCATATATATAAAAGAGAATCTGGAAAATAAAAAGTTTATATTTATAGAATAATTATCAGAGGAAATTTTATAAAGAGAAAAAGAAACGAAATTATTTGCTTTGATTGAAATATTCTAGAATTGCACTTTCTTTTTCTACTGGTCTTCTTTCTGGAACCGTTACAAAATCTTTGCTTTTCTCATAGAATTTAGGCTTCAGATAGAGGTTGCAATAACAAGCATTATATTCTTTTATATCTAAAGGTGCATAATCACATGGACAAATAAGATCTCTATCTAAATCCCTTTTACCACTCGCAAGTCGACATGGACAGGATTGATAGTCATAAGATTTTTTATTTTCAACTAATCCATCAATTAAGTCACTAAAAGTTTCCTTATCTTTATTTAAAATCCAATTATTTGTTTCAGCAACTTTTTTAACATATCCAATCATTCCTTCCTTCGTTTTCATATCCAATTTAATCTCCTCAACTCTTTAATAAATCATCATATTTATTTGGATTATATCC
>LAZR01001125.1_pt1 | contig 17604 bp, 16 predicted proteins | sample 329461 | NCBI WGS metagenome assembly LAZR01 (sample SAMN03002196, study PRJNA259156) | marine sediment metagenome | biome: sea floor; feature: Hydrothermal impacted sediments; material: marine sediment; isolation source: Loki non-amplified sample from Loki's castle hydrothermal vent sediment ...
GGCTTACCAAGCATTCATAGGTATTTTTAAAGGTACTTGGCTACCATCTTCATTCTCTAAAAGTAATTGTAAAATCTCTCCAGATTCCTTGCGCATTAACTCTTTTGCTTCACTAGCAGGGCAACCTGGGATTTTACAATTTTCTATAGAAATTATTTTCTGCCCAGCAACAATCCCTGCTTTTTCAGCGGGTGAATTAGGTTCTACTTTTTCAATAACAAATGACGTTATCGTCGGGCTAAAAAAACCATCAGATCCAACGTTCCCTAAAACTCCAAGTTTAACCTTCTCTGCAGCCAAAGCGTTGAAAGAAGTAATTGAGATTAAAATAATTATGAATTTTAACATATGAATTAACACTCCATGTAAATATAACGAGTTTATAGAATAAATTTAACAATAAAAATTAATTTAAAAATAGCTTTAAACTGTAAGCGTTTGAGAACTGGTTAGTCGCTCTTTTGGTAGAGCCATTCAATCTTATTTAACTCCCTCTCAACCAATTCACTCGGCATAATCTTTTCACTAGCTTGAAACCATGAATAGTTAGCCCGAAACCTGTAGAGTTGAGTGATTTTTTTCTTTACCTCCTCCGGTAATGCCATTTTTGCCCATGGATTTTCAAAGAAAATCAAACCATCTTTAGTTAACAATAAAGCACCATTCAAATGTTGTCTTTGCCTAAATAACCCATCCTCCATTTGTTGGTAATAACCAGAATTAGAGTTTAGATAACGTAACTCGGTTCTATCAGGGGTAAAAGTAGACTTATTTTTTTGCCATAAAATGCATGCCAAATACCAAAACTACCAGTATATATAGTACCTACATGGTGGATAGTGACTAATGGCAGGGCATCATCGCAAGAAGCATTAAAACCATGAGTTAAATCAAGCCAAAGCAAGTTATAAGAATCAACTTTAGTTTGGTCATTATTTCTTTTGTGGCTTAATACTCTATCTATAATCTTATTTGAAGGGTACCTTTTTGCTCCTACTGTTTGTCCTGTTTGGGGGTGAGAGAATGAAATCGAAATCATTTTATCTTTTTGTTCATTATGTTGCTTTTGTACCGCTTCAATATTCTGTTGAGATGTTTGGGGACAATATACTTCCAAATAAGTAGAGTCTAGTAACTTAAAATCAGGATTTTTTTGACCCTGTCTTTCTACTAAAGGCTCAATTTCATGAAAAACATTAGATAGCTGCCCGCCTGCAATAAGTTCAGCAGCTACTTTTGAGTTTAACTGAATTTTTTTGTCATTGGATTTATAAGAATCGTAAGATAGCAACTTGAGGTTTTCAACAAGCCACGATTCATATCTATCAATGCCCACAAGAGATTCAACTGCAGCACTAATATTTAGTATATTTGAATAAGAACCTTCAGAAACGCTCTTATCCAAATTTTTTTTTAAAGCACACCTAAATAGCTCTCATCATTAATTTCTATTCCATGCGCTTCCATAAAGCTATCAAATTGATGATAACCAAAGTCTTTTAATTCCATACGACCTCAATTTTATTGGAGATTAATAATTTAACAGTCTGCGAACCTCTTAGTATTTATAGTTTTAGCAAATTACTTAACACATTGCTATCACTAAGTTTTTTTATATTCTCAGCGTTAAATTAAATATTTTTGAATGTAAAAAAACCGCGCTAAAGCCTTTTTAAAAGTACCTTAGCGCGGTTTTTATATTTCAAATCCAAGTATTCTAAGTATTAAAAAAGCGTATTAACTAAAATCGACCACCACTTCATAACGCCCAGGCATGTCGTTTACTTCGTATACCCAACCGTGTCGTTTTATTATTTTTTCGCTTAACTCTAATCCTAAACCGTAGCCAATATTGGCAGGCTTGCTTGTGTTATTAGTCGCGTGTGGTGTATCAGTTTTTGCGCTGATATTTACTATAATCACACGGCTGCCCTGCTGAGTAATTTTCACTTGCCCTTGTTGCGTATGCTGATACGCATTACGTATTAAGTTAGTAAGCACAATGTGGCATGCGGTGGCTTCGGTATTAATAGTTGTACTTTGGTTATCGGTATTTATAAGTACATCAACTTGTTTTGAATTGAGTAAATAATCAAGTTCGTTACTCAAGGTCGTTATTATTTCGGCTAGGTTTACAGGCTCTGGTGCACTTTGCTGGTCGTCATTTCGGCTAAGCCACAATAACGTCTCGGTTAAATCGCTCATGGTTAGACCGGCGCGCTCTATTCGCTGCAATGTAAGGTGTTGTTTATCGCTTAAAGGCGCTTTTTCGCTTAAACGGTTAAGTAACTCAACGTTGCTGCGAATAACCGAAATTGGCGTACGTAACTCGTGGCTCGCATAACTTAAAAAGCGCTGTTCTCGCTCAAGGCTGTCGTGAGCAGAAAGCAAGCTACTGCGAATTAGCGTTGCCAAGGTATTTAGTTCGTTATAGGTAAAATCGGGTGGCGTGTTTTGTAAGTTCTTTTGATTTAACGACTTAGCCCAACCACGTAGCGATTCAACTGGCTTGGCTATTTTTTTCATTACCATAAACAAAAAGAAGGTAAATAAAGCAATTGCTGTAACCCCCGTTAATGCTATCCATACCAACTTTTTTATAGGTTTATCGGGGGAGGCTTGTTTTTTAAGGCGCTCTTTTTCAAGCATAATGCGTGATACGTAGCGGGGCTCCCCTGCAGGGTTTTGAAAATACGCTACAAAATACAGGTCTTCGGGCATTGAAAAAAACGATGATTTTACTTTGCTTTTTTGCAGCACGCCTATATCAGTAGGCTTTGTAAAGCGTTGCTGTATTTCGTTTGGCATGTCTTCCCAGCGGCTCGCTATTTTAAAGCCAATCATTTCTGTAGGTTGTCCGTTTTTAACCTCAGTAGATTGCGAAAGCGCATGCATTACGCCATTTAAACCTCGGTCTAAGCCATCAATAAAATAATTAACACTTAAAAACGAAAAGCCAATTGCCATTAATGAACTTAAAAGCACCATGGTCGCAAAAAAATACAACCTCAGGCTGGGTCTAATTTTCATGCTTGTGTCTCATTTTTTAATTTTAGCCTAAACCCTACACTCGGTATTGTTTCAAGTACGGCTTGGCAATGCGCTTGCTCTAGCTGTTTACGCAAATGATGAATATGCACTTTTAAGCTATTGCTGTCTGGTTGATCGTCGCCCCATATTGCTTGCATAATTACTTGTCGGGTTACCGGCTTTTGTTGTTCCCTGACTAGCACTTCTAATAACTTAAAAGTAATGGGTGATAACTTTAAACTGTACGCTGCCACTGTTGCTGTATGCGCGGTTAAATTAAGTGTTAAGTTAGCAAAGGTAAGTCGCTTTACCTCACCACTTTTACGCTTTGCTAATACTTGAACCCGCGCTACTAGCTCTTTCATGGCAAATGGTTTTACTAAATAGTCGTCACTACCGGCTGCAAACCCCTCAAGTTTATTGTCGAGGCTATCGCGCGCTGTTAGCATTAATACGGGTATATCAATGCCTCGCTCACGCAATGTTTTACACATGGTTAAACCGTCCATTTTGGGCATATTTACATCTAATATAATCATTTGATATGGATTACGTTCTATTAAATTTAAACCCATTACGCCATTGCTTGCATGGTCACACTCTATTGACTCAATCTCGAGATAATCAACAATGGTGGTTGCCAAGTCTATGTCGTCTTCAACCAGTAGTACGTTTATCATTAAGAGGCTGTTTCCTGCGTTTTATTTTTAGCACCTAGCGATTTTAGCACAGCATCAATACCGCGTTTAGCATCGGTTTGAATCATCAGTAATGCAGGTATAAGTATTAAGGTAATAACCGTGGCAAACAAAATACCGTAGCCAAGTGATGCCGCAGCAGGAATTAAAAACTGTGCCTGCATTGAGGTTTCGCTAAGTAGCGGCACTAAACCTGCGTACGTCGTAATTGAGGTAAGTAATACCGCACGCAAACGACTCGTACATGATTCAACTATGGCATCGTGCGTGCTCATGTCCTCTTCTTTCACTAGTTCGTTAAAGCGCGAAACAAGTAATAGGCTGTCGTTTACCACTACCCCACTGAGCGCCAAAATACCATTTAACGACAATATACTAATGGTTAAGTCGTTCCACCAATGCCCTAAAATAGCGCCCACAATACCAAATGGAATTGCCACCATAATCAACATAGGTTGAATGTACGATTTAAGCGGAATAGCCAGCAACACGTAAATCACTAATAAAGCCGCTATAAACATTGTGCTCATTGAGCCTGTGGTTTCGCTTTGTTGCTCTGCCTCACCCGCAAAATAGACGCTTAAATTAGGAAATTGCTGAGTTAATTCCGGAATTAAGTCGCGCTTTAGGTTAGCAACTAACTCATTTGAAGCAATCACGTTTTTATCTACTTGTGCACTTAAGTAAATTGCGCGAAGTCCATCAATACGAGTTATTTCATCTTGCTGATATTCACTGCTAATTGTGGCTACGTTTACTAGCGGTACAACAGTGCCATCGGGCAGGCGAATACGCGACTGCATTATATCGGCTGGCGTTTTACGAGCATTTTCTGGGTAGCGTACACGTACTTTTACTTCGTCTTTATCGCGTTGATAGCGCTGTACAACTGCACCACCAAAGGCTTGCAGCACTTGCTTTGATAAACTGGCTGTATCCATGCCAAGCGCGCGCCCTTGTGCATTTAGGGTAAATTTAAGCTGTGGTTGCCCTGGGTTTAAGTTGTCGTCTATTCCGTTAACGCCTGCGGTATTTTGTAAGCGCTCTTTAAATAATGCGCCCGCTGCCATTACGGTTTCGTCGTCCCACGCTTTAAGCTCAACTTTAAAGTTATCAACCATTTTACGCGTGGCTAATATTTGTAGCTTTTTACTGCCCTCTGGACTGCCTGCTAAACGCTGCCATTCTTGAGTAAATTCGCTTGCTGTAAAAACGCCTTCGTTTAATAGCTCAACGCTTACTTCACCGCTTGTGTCGCTACTACTAACAACTTGTAGGCTGGTTATTTCACTTTTATCTGAATTAAACTTAGCCATTAAGTTTTGCTCAGCTTGTAAAGCACTTTGCTCAAGCGTTAGTAAGTTTGTGTTTGTTTGCCCATAAGCGGCGTCGTTTTGCATAACTAAATCGGCGGTTACGGTGTCGCCTGCAATACTTGGGAAAAAACCAACTTTTACTGTGCCTGTCATTGGCATGCCAATAACCAGTATAAAAAAGGCGATAAACGCAGCCACTACGGCGTATCTAAAGCGCAGTGAAAATTCAATAACCTTGCAGTAAATGTTTTTACTAAACCAGTTTAAGCCGCTATCGGCGCCATGTTGTATTTTTGACCACAGACCTCCTAAGCCTTTTTTAACTTGGCGTTTAGTACTTATGTGGGCTAAATGCGAGGGTAAAATAAGTTTTGATTCAACAACCGAAAGCAGTAAACAAATAGTTACTACGGTAGCAAATTGAGAGTAAATTTTACCTAAGTTACCTGACACATTCGAAAGCGCCACAAATGCAGCCACCGTGGTTAACACCCCAAATATTGTTGGCACAGCAACCTTCATGGTGCCTATAACCGTATTATTTAATGTATCACCATGCTTTTTACGTGTGGTGTAAATACTCTCGCCTACAACAACGGCATCGTCTACCACTATGCCCAGCGCCATAATAAAGCCAAAGGTAGTCATCTCGTTTATGGTGAGTGCGGTGTAGCCATCGGTCATAAAATAAAGGGTGCCAAAAAATACAAATGGCAAGCCACCAGCGACCCACAGCGCTACGCGTACGTTTAAAAATATGGCAAGTATTACAAACACCATAATAATACCGGTCACGGCATTTTTAGTAAGTAGCGATAAACGCTCAGTGATCATGGTGCTTTTGTCGTGCCAGCTTTCAAGCTCTACGTTTTGAGGTAATAAACCACTTTCGTGCCAGTTATCTATTACACTATTAGCTTGCTCAACAATGGTGGTTATATCGCTGTTATCGCCCATTAAAATTTCAACGCCTACGGCATTTTGTTGGTTATAACGGCTTAATGAGTTGCTATCTTCAGCAAATGTGTCGGTAACATTTGCTACATCACCTAATTTAATTTGTGTGCCTGACGCAGTAGTTAGCAATACAATATTGGCGAAGTCGCGTTGCCAGTAGGCTTGATCGGCGGCTTTTAGGCGCATAATTTTACTGCTGTCGCGCAAACTAGTCGAAAGTGGGCTTGATGACTCGTTGTTAATGACCTCGCTTATATCGCTAATAGTTAAACCATAGGCTTGGAGTTTACCTTCGTCGATTTCTATGGACATCATTGGGTCGAGCACACCCGATTGCGCTACGTCGCTAATGCCTGATTGCGCTAATAAATCGGCTTTAAGTTTTTCGCCCAGGTTTTGTAATGTATGGCGATCGGCATCTCCAAAAAGTTGCAGCGTTAATGCATGATCTTGCCTACGGGCTTTATCAATAACAGGTTGCTCGGCATCTGCCGGAAAGTTATTAATAGCGTCAACTTGGTTTTTAACGTCAACAAGTAACTCATCGAGTGAGTAATCAGTACATTTTTCAATGCTTACATGACTGCCGCTAGCATCGGATGTAGAGGTAATACGTTTAATACCTGATACGGTTTCGAGTGCTTCTTCAATTTTTAACGCTATTCCTTCTTCGGCTTGCAATGCATCGCCACTATCGTAAACCACCGATACCGAAATAATATCTGGCTCTAAACTCGGAAATGCCTCTTTACGTAAAGTAGAAAGCGACATGGCCCCCATTACAATCACACTTATTAACAATAAGTTCGCGGCAACAGAGTTATTTGCAAACCAGTTAATAATACCGTGCAGCGGATTATTATTACTGGGTAATTGAGGTGCTTGATGAGGGCTCATTATTGTACCTCCTCAATAATTGGATTTACTTTCATATCACTTAGGTAACTTACTAATGGGCGGGTTACTACTTTTAAAGTACTTTGCCCTGCAACTGGCGAGATATATACGTAATCACCACGCTCAAATACTTTATTGGCTTGTATGCTTACTAAGTTGTTTTGATCATTTACGTACCAAATTGAACCATCTTGAGATACGGCAGAAGCAGGTAATTTAATTACATTACTTAATTGCTTGCCGGCAATTTCTACTGCTAAAAAGGTGCCAGGCAATAACGGTATTGCTTGCTCAAACGGTTTGTCTAGGGCAACAATTACACTGCGTTGACGCGAACTGCCATCAAGGTGTTGCTCAAAACGTGCAATATAACCATTCCATTTAGTATTGGTGGTTACATCACTTAAAATAACCTCGCCTGATTTATTATTTGCTAGATTTTGCCACTGGCTTAATGAAAGCGGCACGGTTATTTCTATCTTGTCGGTACTGTTTAGCGTGGCAAGCGTATCGCCAATACTTACATAAGTGCCTAAATCTATATCGCGCGATAAAATAACAGCGTCAAATGGTGCACTTAACTGGGTATTATTTACATCACGCTGTGCGGTTTGCAAAGTATACTTTGCGTTATCGAGCGTAGCTTGCGCGGCTTCTAGTTGTAGCGTTCTAAATACAAGCGGCGAGCTTGGTGCTTGCGTAACGCCTGAGCGATCCCATTCACGTTTTGCTTGATTACCTAAATCTTGCTCTTCTTGAAGGGCTAGTTTTGCATCCGCCAATGTTGCTTTTGCGCTAGCTAGGGCTTGTAAATATTCGGTGTCATCAATTTGGGCAAGCACTTGCCCTTTAGTTATTAAATTACCGGTAGCAAATTGCTTGCTCATACTGGTTACTTCGCCTTTAACTTGCGCTTTTAAACTAAGTGCCCAGTGCGCTTTAGCTTCACCATGGCCGCTAACATAAGCCTGATAAGTACTAGGAATGGCATTAATTATTGATACATTAGGTGTGCTAATCTTTGAGACTTGAGGCTTTGGTGCGTTAGCATTTTGCGCCATTTTTTGGCCGTTATACGCAATAGCAAGCCCTATACATACAATAGCAACAAGGGTTACAACAACGGGTGTTGGCGAAATTTTCATGACGATACTCCAAGGCCCAAAGCAAGGCCTAAATCTATGCGGTTAGTTAAAAGGGTGTAGTTTATTTGGCTAAGCTGGGCTTGCAGGTCGTATACTTTTTGTTGCACTGTTAGCAAATCTAAAATATCAACCAAACCTTGTTGATACTTACTTTGATAGTTACTAAAGCTGCGTTTAGCACTGTCGAGTGCGTTGCTAATTTGCAGTTGCTGCTCGGTTAATGATTGCTCCTGCCCGAGTGCATTTTCAACTTCGTTTACCGCATTTAGCAGCGTATCTTGGTACTCCCAAAACGCTTGCTCGGCATTTAATTTTGCAATATCAACTTGCGCACGCAGTGCTCCACCTTCAAACAAAGGGGCACTTAAACTGCCTAATAAACTCCACACTGGACTGGTTAATAATGCTTGGCTTGGCGTGCTTGCTAAATCACTCAGTGATGCCGAAAGCGAAATACTCGGTAGTAGCTCTTTGTACGATACATCAACCAAGTAATGCTTTGCCTGAATGTTGTAATAGGCACTTTGTAAGTCAGGTCGACGCGCTAAATCTTGCTCTGGTAATGTACTTAATGGCTCAATAACGCTAGGTAGGGTTAATGTACTTGGCAGGTTTTGAAGCTTATCAGTGCCTACAATTAGCATTAAAGCACGCTTTGCTTTTGCTATTTGCTCTTGATAATCGGCAATGGTTGCGCGAGTAGATGCAGTGCTAGTACGGGCAGTATCAAGCGCTTCTAAATCATCTAATCCATATTGGTAGCGCTCTACAATACTTTGCTCATTATTTTGTAAAACAACTAAACGCTGTTGCTCTGTATCGAGCAAGTTTTGCTGCAAAATAATATTTAAATAAGTACGAATAACACTCGCTACTAATGTATCTTTAGCGCCTTGATAAGTAGCTTGGTTACTAGCAATAGTCATATCTTGCGCGGCTACGTTGTCAGCAATTTTTTGCCATATATCGGCTTCCCAACTTATACCTACTGATGAGCTATATTGCGTACCTTCGGTTTTACTGCGCTGCGCGTCAAATCCTGCATCTACACTAAACCACTGACTTGCAACGGTTACATCACGCTGCGCATAAGCTAGTTTTAATGCAACATGCACTTGATTAAACGATGGGTTATTAGTAACAGCTTGCTCAATAAGCGAATCAAGCCCTTCTATATTCACCAAATCGGTAATGTAATTTACTTGCTGTGCGTTACTTTGCGTGTACTGCCAGTTTGCATGTTGCTTTAGCGACTGCTCAGTACTATTACCTTGATAGCTTGACTGACTGCTACATGCAGCAAGTGTGCAACTAAGTGCAAGTAAAAAACCGGTTGAGTGCTTTTTAAAATAAACCATTTAACTATGCCTAATCCGTAGTATTACACATAGCTTATTAGGTCGAGGGTTAAGGAGGGGTTAAAAGGGGTTAAAAGGGGTTAACTAAAAACCTCAGTGAAGTATTTTTCACTGAGGTAGTAATATTTAAAGTGCGCGTGAGTAGCTTAACGATATAAAATCGAGGCCTGGGTTGGGCTTTTTAATACCAGCATTTGAATAATGAAAATACTTAAGCGACACGCTGTGTTGTTCAGCCTCGCCAAATTTCATGGCAATGCCTAGGCGGTCTTCAAACTGATAATGTGTGCTTATATTTTTTCCCGCAAATTTGGTGTCATCTAATAAGCTTAAACCAATACCAAACTCGGCAAAAACGCGGTTCCCAGCAATACTGCCAATAGGATAAAAAATAACTGGCGAGAGCGATAAACCTAAATTAGCGTCGTAGCGCTTTGGGTCATCGTATTCAAAAAAGTTGGCATTGGCTTCTAGGTAAATCTCTAGCTCTTCAAAGCCTTCTATTTGGTAATCTAGGCCGTATTGATAAGCAAGTTTAACGCCTTGTACGTCGCCCTCACCTTGAATGTAGCTCATTGAAAAGTAGTTTTGTGCAGCCGTTGCAGCGCCTGCGTATAACGTTATTGCTATTAAAAATAGTTTATAAAGTTTCATGTTGTTCACCTCAAGCAGTTCTCTTTTTTATTGCAATTGCTTGAACTAAATACAGCGGCATTAGCCACTATAGATTAAGCAATTACGCTATGAGGTGTATAATAATTGCATGCAACTATTTTGATAATTGTAATTATAGTGGAATGACTTTCTTTATAATTTTGATAATACTAAACAACAATTGATTGCCCGCTAAACTGCATAGTTAAGCGGTTATATTGCTGTTTAAATAGCTGCCAACCCACAATACCCGACAAGGTATTGCCGCATGCCATACCAATAAACAACCCTGTTAAGCCGTAAAAATACGAGCCTAACCAAAGTAGTGGTAAGTAACACAAAAATAGCCGCAATATGGAGATAAATAAGGCCGTGGTCGCAAAGCCCAGCGCGTTACATACCGATACCGTGATCATACATACACCCAAAGCCGCGTAGCTCAGGGGCACAAATGCAAAGTAATCTGTTAGGTTAGCTACTATTTCACTATTATTGCTAAGCGCATTTGCAAGCGGGTTAGCCACACCTAGCATAATAACCGCTAATAAAATTTGTATGCCAATTACAAAACCGCACGCAAGTTTTACTACGGTTAATATTTGCCTCAGCTCGCCCCGCCCTTTTAAATTTCCAACAATGGGGGGCAGCGCCATAGTAAGCGCTAAAATTAAAATAATCGCAATATATTCAATACGGTTTGCAAGCCCCCAAGCTGCTACAGCAAACCCGCCGTACGCGGCAATCAGTGCCGTTACTATCATGGCTGAAATAGGCGGAATAAACTGTGAAAGTAAAGCCGGTGCCATCATTTTTGCAATGGCTTTTACTGCCTGCTCGGTGCGATTTTTTAAAACGTCAAAGGTTACAAGTTCTCGTTTAATAAGCGTGTAAAACACCACTACTAAGCCTATTGCAAAAGCAACACAGCTTGCCCATGCAGCACCAGCTAACCCCATATCAAATGTAAACATAAACAATGGATCGAGCGCTATATTTAACACGCTGGTTAGCACCATAACTCGTCCAGGCAATAAGGTTTCGTTATGGGCACGGCAAATGCTGTAACCAAAATAAAGCAGCGCTCCAAGCCAGCAGCTTATTAGCCAAGGCAACCAGTAAAGCTCGGTTAAATTAAATAACGAAGGCGTTGCACCCAGCGCTAAAATTATAGGCTGCTGAAAAAGCCACAACGCCAAGCACAATAGCGTTACTATTACGGTGCCAATAAATACGATTAAACTACCTAAGTAGCGTGCGTAGTTAACTTTATTTTCCCCAAGTGCAGTAGAAATGGTCGCAGTTGCCGCAATACCTAAGCCTACTTGTACTCCCACAATTACCTGAAAAATAGCAATACTAAAGGCAACTACAGCGAGCGGCTCAGCGCCTAGCTTAGCAATAAAAATACTATCAACCAGCTGGCTTCCCATAATAGAAAACAAGCCAACCAACATAGGCCAGGTTTGCTTAAATAAATACTTTAAAAGTAATGATGTATTACGGCTCATAAGGCAGGCTCACTCTAAACTTAAAAATTTAAACGAGAAAAATACCGAAAAAAAAGGCGCTTATAGTAAGCGCCACAGGAAAAGTCACAATGAATAAGCTGCTAGTATATTTACACAACTAAGTATTGATAATATAGTTGTTTAAATAATCAGTTTATTGAAAAATTTGATAATGAACATTGCCCATTTAAATCTGTTTGTCAGAATCGCAACAACACACAATATTAGCTTAGCTGGCAAGGAGTTAGGTTTGTCGGCTGCGGTTTCTAGTGCCCAAATGAATAAGCTTGAAGAAACGCTCGGCGTTAAACTTATTCATCGTACAACGCGTAAAGTGTCGTTAACTGAAGAAGGCCAAGCCTTTTTACCCCACGCCGAGGAAGTGCTTGCCAATGTTGAAATGGCACGCGCCTCGGTAGGTATAGGCAGTGTAACTCCACAAGGAAAATTGCGCATTACCGCCCCTGCTTCATTCGGGCGTATGCATATTATTCCTGCATTGGCTGGATTTATTGAGCAATACCCCGACCTGACAATTGATTTACGCCTAAGTGATAGCATTATTGATATGGTCGGCGGTGGTTTTGATATAGCAATACGCGACGCCGCCCTAAACGACTCAACCCTTATAGCCCGAAAGGTTGCCCGCGATAAACGCTTAATTTGCGCATCGCCTAATTACCTTGCAAAACACGGCGCTCCAACAACACCGCAAGATTTAAAAAATCATACTTGCGTTAATTTACATGGTTTAACTACGTGGTCGTTTATTACACCCGAGGGCACACAAAACATTAAAACCAATAACGTATTACAAGCCGATAACGGGGAAGCGGTGCGCGATGCGTGCGTGCAAGGCCTAGGCATTACGTTAATGTCGAGCTGGTGTGCCTATAAAAAACTACAAAGTGGTGAGCTGGTACAAATTTTACAAGATTACCCACTTGCATCCGACACCGCTATTTGGAGTGTTTACCCAAGTTCGCGTTTATTAGCGCCAAAAGTAAGGGCCTTTATAGACTACTTTAGCGGCTACTTTGGTGACGAACCCTACTGGGAAAAAATATAATTATTTAACCGTAAAATATAAAAGCACAAACCTAGGTTTGTGCTTTTTGCATTTTAAGCTTTAATTTTAAAGTGTTAAATAAAAACCGTTACTTACTGGTTAAACGCTTATAGATGATGTCTTTTAGTACTGCGCGATCATGCTTTAACAGATGCATTGCTTCGTCATCAATTGGCGCGTTTTCAAGTTCTAACTCGCGAATTTGCGTATCCAGTGCGTTGTATTTTTCAACTTGCTGTGCAAATTCTGCATCACTTTTTATAAGCGATATGAGTGTGTCTGTGTACTGTGGGAATTCGTTCGCTACTGAGTGGTTTTCGCCTAACATAATTGTTCTCCGTTGTTTTAATAGGTAACCCCTTGGGCATATAAAAATAGTAGCAACTAACCTTTATTTTTATAATACCCATTTTAACAGAGTTACTTTATTGAATAATTTGATAATAGCTTGATATAAACTAACGCTACGTTGGGTTTTTAGCTCTCCAGGCGTTATCGCTCGCTCTTAGGTTTTCGCTATCTATACTCATTACTTGCTCAAGATGCTGATGATGCTGCTTATACGCCGATATATAGCTTTCTTGCTCGTTGCGATTTTTATAAAGCTCAGGCATTACATGGGCATCTTTTTGTTTAAACAAACGTTGTAGACGGTAAGCCTCATAGGGCTCTACCCCTAACGCTTCTAAAGCGGCTTGCCCCATTTCCAGTGCGCTACCAAATGTTTCTCGGTGAATGCTATTAAGGCTGCTATCCATCAGTTCAAATTCGGCTTCGCGGTTGTATGCACTAATTACTATTTTAAGCCACGGAAAATGCTTTTTAGCCAGCTCAGCCAAGTGTTTAGCTTGTTCGGTATTGCTCATGGTAATTATCAATAGCTCTGCCGATGCCGCCCCTGCTGCATGAAGTAAATCTAAACGCGTGGCATCGCCATAATAAACTTCAAAGCCGTGTTTTCTGAGTAGGTTAACGTTGTTAGCATCGTTATCTAAAATAACGGGTTTAATACCTGAAGATATTAAAAAGCGTCCAAGATCTGTGCCTAAGCGGCCAAAGCCTGCCAAAATAACACGATGATTTTGCTGTGCTATGGTATCGGGTTCTGAGCTTTGTGCCGGTATTGCTTGGTTTTGTGCTAAAAACTTATCATGAAAAATAAATAACAACGGCGCTAAAAACATTGAAATAGCCACCGCCGATATAAGCGGGTCAATGACGTTATTGGCTAATACACCGTTATTTTTTGCAAACTGAAATAACACAAACGCAAACTCCCCACCTTGCGCTAAGGCAATGGCAAATAACGAGCGCGCTCCCGAGCTAATTTTAAATAACTTGCCAACAATTACTAATACCAACCACTTTATGGCAATTAAGCCTGTTGTTAAACCAAGGATTAGTAATAGATTATCGCCAATTAACGTAAAGTTTAAACTCGCCCCAATGGAGATAAAAAATATACCCAGTAGCAAGCCTTTAAAGGGTTCTATGTCGCTTTCAAGCTCGTGTCTAAATTCGCTGTCGGCAAGTACCACACCAGCTAAAAATGCCCCAAGCGCCGGCGATAGCCCTACCGCAAGCATTAACAAAGAGGTACCAATAACCAAAGCAAGCGCAGCAGCAACAAACACTTCGCGAATACCGGTTTTTGCTATGGCTCTAAATATAGGTTGGCTGGCAAATTTACCAATTAAAAATACCGCAAAAATAGCCGCAAGAGTCAGTATCACTCGCAAATAATTAGGCAGTGTTGTTATATCAAATAGCACAGAGCTGTGGTGCGAGCCGCCCGCTATAGCAAATGTTGCCAGTAACGGCAGTGCTGCAAGCATAGGAATAACCGCTAAATCTTGAAACAACAATACAGCAAACACACTGCGCCCTGCTTCTGTATTCATTTGGCCTTTTTCTTGAAGGGTTTGTAGCACAATAGCCGTAGACGATAACGACACGATTAAACCAACGGCCAATGCTTGCTGCCACGGTAAAAATATAAGCGCAATAGCAGTAATAATAATGCTTGTAACAATTACCTGCGAGCCACCAATACCTAAAATAGGCAGTTTTAACTGCCAAAGTAAGGACGGTTTAAGTTCAAGCCCAACTAAAAATAGCATCATCACTACGCCAAATTCAGTAAAGTGCATAATGGCTTCTACATCACCAATTAACGAGGCGCCAAAAGGGCCAATAATAATACCGGCAATTAAGTAACCCAGCACTGAGCCTAAGCCTAATTTTTTTGCTATGGGTACCGCAATGGCCGCAGCGGCTAAAAATATAAATACTTGAAGTAAAAAACCTTCCATAGCTAGTCCCTCCTAATAAGTTTATTTAAATCAGATTTAAAAAATTCACTGTGCGCCAACTGCGCTGCATCTAGTTTGCTATCTCGTAGTGCTAAAATAGCCCGGCGATATTGCTGAGCATAATTATGTACCTGCTCTGGTGCTAAACCACGGTGCACACCACTAATTACAAATGGCGGTAAGCACTGCATTTTGCATAAATTAACAGTGGCTTTAAAAGGTGAAGTGAGTTGCTCTATGGTGAATTTATTTATGCCCGTGGGCGTGTAAGTATCGGCATCGCCCCCGGTTGTAATGGCTTGTAGCGCCAATTTATTTTTTAATGCATCACCTTTTGAGCCGTACGCCCAATCGTGCTCAAGTACTAGGTCAAACCACTGTTTAATAATGGCTGGGCTTGAGTACCAGTAAAAAGGATGCTGAAAAACAATAATGTCGTGTGCTTCGCATAAAGCTTGCTCGCGCTGCACGTCAATCATCAGATCGGGGTAATGTGCGTATAAGTCGTTAACAGTAACGCCTTCAAGGTCTTCTACTGCGCTGCGTAACCCTTTATTAATATTTGAGCGAGCAGCCGCTGGGTGAGCAAAAATAATGAGTATTTTTTTCATGGTTTATCGCCTATTGCACTGTAAAAGCAAAGCCTACAGCTGAAGTTAAATAAATTAGGGCGCACTGCCATGCACTGCGCCTTGGTTAAAACCGTTATTTAACGTCTTGAATTGAAACCACCATGTCGGGCCAATTACGCTGGTTTTCCATGCTGTACTCGGCACCTTGCTCATCGGCGTATTTAAAACGCCTTAACGCAGGTGTTTGGCTTGTCGCTTGGTATAACCAATAAGCTTCAGCGCGAAGCGCTTCTTGAATAGGTAAGTCGATTGACTCATATACCGCTTGTTTAGTGGCATTAATCGATTCACTTGGCCAAAGCGCAATGCGTTTTGCAAGTTTATCAACGTATGGGCCTATTTCGTCTGGGTTTAGTGCGCGGTTAACGGTGCCGTAAAATTCGGCTTGGTCTGCGTCAAAGTCATCGGCGCTTAGTACTATTTCAAGCGCTCGGCCTAAACATGTTTGACGTGCCATACGCGATGCACCACCGCCACAAGGTAAAATTCCCATACCCACTTCCATTTGCATAAACTTAGCTTTTCCACGTGCTGCAAAGCGCATGTCGCATGCGAGCGCAAACTCATGGCCGCCGCCTCGGGCAAAGCCTTCTATTTTTGCAATGGTTGCTTGCGGTAATTTACTAATGCGCTCTAACACAACCTGTAGATCGAGCAGCTTTACTTCGTTACGTGGAACAGCCTTATCAGACATATCCTTTAAAAAGTCGGTATCGGCATGCGAAACAAATATTTCTGGATGGGCCGATTGAAACACCACGACTTTAATTTGTTTATCGGCTTCTAACTTTTGTGCCAACATTGTTAAATCCGCAAGCATTGGTAAACCTTGAACATTTACCGGTGCGTAGTCAAAAGTAACCGTTAAAATTCCATTATTTGCAATGGTATTGAATGTAGTAAACCCTTCGTATTTCATAGCGTTATCCTTTGTTATTTTGTATAAATCAGCAAACGTTAAATGTTGTTAGCAACAATCAACTTAACGATTTACATTCTAGTAACTAAAGATAAATTTGATAATATTGATATTAAACGAATTAGTTTACTGTTATTTTTGATAATAATTGGTATTACTACCATCTCATTAGTAATTAGCCCTGTATGTTTTTTAAACCACTACTTTATTGCGAGCTTCTTAAAGGTTTAGCGCTACACACTTTGCAATTGCTCAATTAGCCACTTGTGAATAGGGCTATTACTAGTGCGCGGGTGCCAAGCTGCTATTACTTTAAATGTAGGAGGCAGAGCTTCTATTTTTAGCTGTTTAACTTTGCTATTTGGTAATAATCTTGATGGGTAAAACGCCAACATATCGGTTGTATGCAAAATGTCGGGCACCGCTGAAAAGCTAGGTACCGACATTACAATATTACGTTTTAGCCCTTGGCTTTCAAACCACTGATCGTGCGATCCGCGCAAATTAGCGCGCGATGGCGACACCACTAGCTGTGAATGCTTTGCAAATTGCGCCAAACTCAAAGGCTCGGTGTAAGTAGTGTTACCTACACCAGTAATACACAAATGCTGTTCTTCAAACAAGGTGATATAAGAAAGGTTGTCAGGTATAAACTCAGGAAAGCTTATCAGTAAATCAAGCTCGCCTGCCGTTATAAGTTGATTAACGTTGTCGGATGCAAAGTCGCGCACTATTAGCTTTAAACCCGGTGCTTCACGGCGGGTAATATTAAACAATTGCGGTAGTAAAGCCTGCGTGGCGTAGTCGGTTGCGCTTATGGTAAACACACCTTTATAAGTTTGCGGACTAAACAGTTCGGGCTCTAGTAACGATTCTAATTGCTTTAAAATATGATTAACAGGCGTCTTAAGTCCTTGCGCTTTAGGAGTGGCAACCATGTTGTTGCCTTGGCGAATAAACAAGCGATCGTCAAATAAATCTCGTAGCTTTCGCAGTTGCTCACTAATAGCTTGTTGCGTTAACCCCATTTTCTTGGCTACTTGCGAAAGATTTTGCAGTTCTAATAAGCTACTGAGTACTCTTAACTGTTTTATATCGAGCCGACTAAT
>LAZR01001126.1_pt1 | contig 17588 bp, 18 predicted proteins | sample 329461 | NCBI WGS metagenome assembly LAZR01 (sample SAMN03002196, study PRJNA259156) | marine sediment metagenome | biome: sea floor; feature: Hydrothermal impacted sediments; material: marine sediment; isolation source: Loki non-amplified sample from Loki's castle hydrothermal vent sediment ...
CTCATATAAACGCAATTTATACTAATGTATTACGTCACGGACGGCCCCGCTCTTTTTATAAGTGTAGTATGGGGAACGTTCCCGATAAAACCCTTATAACCCCCGATAAAAAAGTAGCCTGTCCCTTTTTTTTATGTTAAATTTAAGAGCTTATGATTGAAACTATTTGGGTACTACCTCCTTACCGGGAGGAAGCGAAGGCTCTTTCTGCTGAGCTTGGTATTCCTTCAGAAATTGCTCAGATATTGGTTAACCGGAATTTGTGCGATGCAGAATCTGCTGGTAAATTTCTTTTCGGTACTTTGGAAGGCCTTCATGATCCTTTTTTGATGAGAGACATGAAGAAGGCAGTGGAGAGAATCAGGCAGGCGGTTTCCCGGAGGGAGAAAATATTAATTTTTGGCGATTACGATGTGGATGGCATTCTTTCTGTTGTTATCCTCTCCAAGGCCCTGGAATCCTTAGGAGCAGAAGTAGATTACTTCATCCCTGAGAGATTGAAGGAAGGATACGGGATTAAAGAGGAGCATATTGAAATTGTCCTTGAAAGAAAAGCTAGCTTAGTAATCAGTGTTGACTGCGGGATAAAAGCGACACAGTTTACGAAAAAAGCTAAAGAGGCAGGGGTTGATATCATCATAACTGACCATCATCTGCCGGGAGATATCCTTCCTGATGCTAAGGCAATCCTTAACCCTGTACTTAACGACTCCGGATATCCTGATAGGAGGTTAGCCGGAATTGGAGTGGTCTTCAAGCTGATCCAGGCTCTTTTTGAAGAGGAAGGGAAGTCTTCTTCTCTTCCCCATTATTTGAAGATGGTCTCAATAGGAACAATAGCCGATGTTGCAGAATTGAAAGGTGAAAACAGGCTTTTTGTTAAGTTCGGACTAAAGGGGCTGGAAAAGGTTGCAAATACTGGGTTATTAAGTCTGATGAAATCCTGCGGTTTGAGTGGAAGAAGAGTCTCTGCGGGAGATATCGGGTACAGAATTGGGCCGAGGATTAATGCTGCTGGAAGAATGGGGATGACTGATTTAGCTGTCAAGCTGTTTTTTACGGATTCTCTTCCAGAGTCGGTTGAACTTGTGAGCCACCTTGATAAGCTGAATTCCAAGAGGCAGAAAACTCAGCAGAAAATTTATGAACAGGCCTTGAGTAAAATAAGGGAAAGAAGCCTTGATAAACGCTACAAATTTCTAATACTGGGCTGCGAGGAATGGCACCGTGGAGTGATCGGTATTATCGCCTCAAAGCTTAAAGATCTTTTTCATCGGCCTGTTTTGATCTTTTCCTATGAGGATGGAAAGGCATATGGCTCAGGGAGAAGCATCGATGAATTTCCCCTTATTGCGTGTTTGGATGAATGTAAAGATTTGTTCCTGAATTATGGAGGACATTCAATGGCCGTTGGTTGTGCGATTGCTCAGGAAAATCTGACACCTTTTAAAAAGGCGGCAAATGCCTATGTCGACTCGAGAATAACTGATGAGCATTTAAAAAGAAAAATATACATAGACTCGAAGATAGATTTTTCTGATATAAGCTCTGGTTTCATCGAGAATTTTTATCTCCTTTCTCCATTTGGAGCTGGAAATCCCAAGCCAATTTTTATGACTGAAAAAGCAGAAGTCGTGAGGGAACCCCAGAAAATTAAGGGAAAGCACACTAAGCTTTTGGTACAGCAGAAAGGAAGGATTTTTGAAGCTCTTGGGTGGAATAGAGGTGAATGGGCCCAGAGCATCCAGAAAGGCGATAAAATCGATTTGGCTTATTCTTTTCAATTTTCCGAATATATGGGGGAAGAAAAGCTCAGCCTTTCTCTTGAAGACATAAAAACATAGCGGATAGATTTTAAGGAAAAAACATGAATTTCCCGAAGATCATAAGAGCCGGGATAATAATTCTATTTATAATACTTCTGGCCATAATTGTAAGATATTTTATGATTCGCCCGCTTGGAAAGCCTCAGGTCCCTCTGAAAACTGATGATCTTACTCAGCAGAAAATAGAGAAGAAAGATAAGATTGTCCATTTCGAAATCAAGGGAGGAGAGGAAAGTATCCGGTTCAAGGCAGATAAGCATTATGTTGGTGAAGATAAGAATTATCACGCTGAGGGGAATGTAGAAATTATTTTCCTGAAGAAAACAGAAGGCAAAGATGTTTTCATCTACGGCAATGAAGTTGTCTATGACAAAGACTGGAATCATTTTGTATTATCTGGCCAGGGAAAAGTTAAATTCAAGGATTTGGTGATTGAATCAGTTTCGCTGCGTTATGACAATACAAAGGAACTTTTCAGTACCGAAAGTGGAGTCAGTTTTTCCTCAGAGGGCTTCAGCGGGACTGCCCAGAAGTTGGACTATTTGATGGAGCAAGAAAAGCTACACCTCCAGGAGAACGTCCATCTCCGCTTAAGGCCTAATCTTGAAACGTCCTTCCCCCTTATTGTCCAAGGGAAAAGGTTGGAATACAGCCGAAAAAGTAGACAAGGTATAATGGATGGAGGAGTGCGTCTTTTTCATGGAGAGAGCCGTGCCACAGCTTCGATTTTAAGGTTTGATTTGTCAGAAGATGAAGAAAATATCAGAACTTTGGTTCTAAAAGGTAAAGTCAAAGCTTTTCTTAGAAAAGAGGAGAAGAAAAATATTTCTTCATCGAGGCGGCCTTCTCCTTTTTCTCAAAGTGCAATGCGCGAGGTCGAAGCAGAGGAGATAGAACTTAGAGCCTTCGCCGACTTTCAGAAGGTTCAGTCCTTAGAAGCGAGCGGGAATTGCTCCTTTAAATTTGTATCTTCCTCAGGGAGTTCTACCCATATTTTGGGAGAATCTGTAAAATTTTTATTTGATCAAGAAGGAGAGCTAAAAGAATTTCAGGCCTTGAAAAAGGCGAGGATGATCGACCAAGAAGAAAATTCAGAAGAGAGGAGGCTTATTGAGGGAGATACCCTAATCATAAAGGACAAAACGGATGTTCTCCAGGTGAAGGGAAAAGGTCCATATGGAGCGCGCGTAGCTTCTTCAGACAGCGAGGTTTTTTCCGAGGAGATATCCATTTTCCTTGATAACAATAACCTAGAGGTGAAAAGGGGGGTCAAGGTTATTCTGAATTCAAAAAAAGGAGAAAAGAAGCGCATAGGCATCTTTTCCAAAGAATACCCTGTTCTTATAAATGCAAAGGAGATGAGATATTTCGACGAGCAAAAGCGTTTTCTTTTCAATGGCGATATAAAAGCATGGCAGGAGAAGAGAATATTGCTTGCCGAGGAAATCGTGCTTTATGAAGAGACGGGAAAAATTCTTTCCACAGGAGGAGTGAAATCCATCTTTCCTCATAAGCCAAAAGATGAAGAAAAAGAGGAAAGAGTGGAAATATCTTCCGATAAAATGACCTTCCAGCCTGAGCAGAATCTTATTTTCTACGAAAAAAAAAGTTCCTTAAAGGTTAAGGACATTGACGTTCGAGCCCAATCCGTTTCAGTCTATCTGAGCGAAGAGGAAGGAGACATGGAAAAGATAATTGCCCGCGGGAATGTTGTCATTGTTCGAAATCTTGGAGAAGGAAGGGGAGAAGAAGCGATATACGATCCGGATAAGGAGTCTGTTGTCCTTTCGGGAAACCCAGTCCTGATAGATAAAGACGGGGGGATAACAAGGGGAGATAAATTGACTTTTTACCTGGCCAATGATAAAATTCTTGTTGAAAATAAGGCAAAAAAAAGGTCGGTAACTGTAATAAAACGTGAAAAATGAAAGACTCTCTAGAAGCGATAAAACTGGAAAAAAGCTATCAAAAGAAAAAAGTCGTAGATAATGTCTCTATTAGCGTTAAAAAAGGAGAGGTCGTTGGGCTTTTGGGGCCCAATGGAGCAGGAAAAACGACAACCTTTTCTCTAATACTCGGTCTCATTCCTAAAGATTCAGGGCGAATTTTTCTGGATGAAGAAGATATTACGGATCTTCCTATGTATGCTAGGGCCAGAAAAGGATTGTGTCTTCTTCCACAGGAAGCATCTGCTTTCAGGAGACTGAGTGTCGAGGACAATCTGTTGTCAATAATGGAGACGAAGTGGAATGTCCAATCAAAGGAAAATAGCGATCTTGCCGGGATTCTTGAAGAGTTTGGGCTTGATAAGCTTAAAAAAGCCAAAGCTTATACGTTATCAGGGGGAGAAAGAAGAAGGCTTGAAATTGCTAGAGCCTTGATCACGACTCCTGAATTTATCCTTTTGGATGAGCCTTTTACTGGCATCGATCCTTTAGCCATCCTTGATTTACAAGAAATCATCCTGGGCCTTAAAAATAGAAGAATAGGGATTCTTTTAACAGACCATAGTGTTAGGGCAGCATTGAAAATTACGGATAGGGCTTATATCATCGATAAAGGAAGGATCTTAATGGAAGGGACTCCCCAGGAATTGGTCTTTTCTGAAGAAGTAAAGAAAAGTTATTTAGGAGAAGATTTTCATCTTTCTTGATTTTATGGAGTAAGGTCGATTCGGTTATAATCATGGTTCTGAAACTAAGGCTGGAGCAGAGGCAAGTTCAAAAATTAATTCTTGCTCCTGCTCTTCAGCAGGCTATTAAACTCCTCCCTTTAACTAATTTAGAGCTTATCGAAATCATTGACACCGAGCTTTCTGAGAATCCCATGCTCGAGTCTGAGGAAGAAACGATAGAAAAAACACCAGGAGAAGAGGCCAAAGAAGGAGAGAAAGATAGAGAAGAAAAGGGAAAGGAGCAGGAGGAGAAACCAGAGGACTTAGAGTCTGAAGGAGTCAAGGAGGCCCAAAAAGAGGACGAAGACTCAGAATTTGAAGCTTACTTTCAAGAATATTTTGATGATAAATTTCGTTCCTTTTCCTTGGAGAAAAAGGAAGCGCTTTCTCTAGAAAATATCGTTTCTAAAAGCACTTCTCTCTGGGATCATCTCGATTGGCAGGCGAATCTGGCATTTTTTCATGAAAAAGATAAAGAAATTGCCCAGCATATTATCGGGAATATAAATGAAGATGGCTATCTAACTACTTCTGTAGAAGAAATAGCAAAAACATGCAAAACTTCTGTGGAGAAGGTAAATGAGGTCAGAAAGAAAATACAAGAATTTGATCCTGTAGGTGTAGGGAGCCTAACCCTCAAGGAAGCGCTCTTGGCTCAAATTGAATATCTTCAAATCAAGGATGAGATAGCTTGTACAATCATTAACCACCATCTTCATCTTGTGGAAAAATCCGATTATTCTCATCTGGCAAAGGTGCTTGGTATTTCTCTGTCAGCACTAAAGTATCATATGGAAATTATCAAGGGCTTGGATCCAACGCCCGGAGTGAAATACAGTCAGGAGAGAACATTTTATGTTGTTCCAGATATTACTGTTACCAAGGAAGACGGTAAGCTTAATATCGTGCTAAATAACGAAAGCTTGCCTCGGTTGAGAATTAGCAGCTACTATAAAAAACTTCTGTCTCAAACTTCAAAAGATAATCCTGAAACATACAGGTTCTTGAAGGATAAGATGCAAAAAGCATTTTGGTTTTTGCGAAGCCTGGACCAGAGGAATCGAACGGTTTTTAAAGTAGCAAAATACATCGTGGAGAAACAAAAAGGTTTTCTCGAGAAGGGGATTGAACACATTAAGCCTTTAACTTTAATTGAGCTGGCCCAGGAGATTGGTGTCCATGAGTCTACTGTAGGGCGAGTGGTCGCCAACAAATACATGATGACACCTCGAGGTGTCTTTTCGCTAAAGTATTTTTTCCACAAGGCCCTCTCGGGAGATTTTGGCGAAGAAATTTCTTCCTTAAGGATCAAGGAAAGGATTAAAAAACTTATAGAAAGTGAAGATAAAGGAGATCCATTAAGTGATATTGAAATAGGAGAAGTACTAACCAGGGAAAACTTAAAAATTGCTCGTCGGACTGTGGCCAAATACAGGAAGCAACTCCGGATACAGCCGTCCCACATAAGGAAGAGAAAGTTCGAGATGGAGGATGCTTAATGAGTTTAAATCTCACAGCGCGACATACAAGTATAACTCCTGAAATAGAACGGTACTGTGAAAAAAGACTTAGATCTTTTGCGAAAATTTTGGGACATAAGATAGATGCTGACCTGATTCTCTCTGTTGAAAAATACAGACATAAAGTCGAGATCAATGTGAAAACCAAAGGGGCGACTTTAAATGCTGTGGAAGAGACGCATGATATGCTTAGTTCCCTTGGCTTGGCTTTTGACACCATAGAGAAGAGAGTCAAAAAGGAGAAGGAAAAATTAAGAGGTAGGAAAAGAAGAAAAAATAGAGAAAGAGAAGCTTTCCCTCTTCCCATCGAACCGGAAGAGACGCAAAGGAGAGTTATCAGCAGTCAGGACTATTCCCTGAAGCCCATGTCAGTTGAGGAAGCCTTTCTTCAATTTGACCTGAACAAGAAAGAGGTATTTGTTTTTCGAAAATTAGGCTCAGAAAAATGGGCTGTAATATACCGAAGAAAAGACGGAAATTATGGCTTGGTGGAGCCTGACTGAATCTTGATAAGTGAGAGATAGAATTGAAGCTACATAATTTATTGACGCAGGATATGATTATCCTTGAGCTGGAATCCGAGAATGCGGAAGGTATTCTCAGAGAGATGGTCAGATTTTTAAGAAAGAAAGACATCGTTTCTAAAGAAAAGGAACTGTACGAAAAGCTCGTTCAAAGAGAAAAACTAGGGAGCACGGCTATTGGGGAGGGCATTGCCATTCCCCACTGCAAGATAAAAAGAGTGAAAAATCCAGTCGTTATGCTTGCCATTTCGAAGAAAAGTGTGGATTTTTGTTCCTTAGATGGAAAGCCTTCTAATATTTTTTTTATGGTCGTGTCTTCTCCAGATAATCCAAGCATAAACCTTCAAATTTTAGCAGCCATAGCTCACCTTGTCCGGAAGTCAGGCTCTTTGGCAAAGAAAATTCTTAAAGCCAAAAATATCAGTGCCGTCATGGATGTTATCAGAGAAGAAGAAGAGAAGCTAAATGGATAACAATCTCGATATCAAAGATTTTTTCGAGAGAACAAAGGATTTACTGAAGCTGAGACCGGCATTTAAAAAAAATTATTTTCCTAGAAAAGAGGGGGGGGAAGACAGTGTGTCCTTTCAGGTCTGGGGGAAAAAAGAAATTCAAAATTTTGAAAAACTTTCTTCCAAGGAGAGGAAGGGCTTTATAAGGAAAAAATTCAAGGAAGGCTCGCCTTGTGTTATTCTTGCCGATAATCTTTCCTTTTCTCCGGAAATTGAAAAAGAGGCGAAAGAAAAAAGGTTGGCACTTTTTCGCTCTATGCTCTCTCAAAAAATGTGTCGGGAAAGAATGAAAAGCTTTCTTTTCCATCTTTCGCCTGACCAAGTCACAATTTCTGGAGGGTTGCTCCAAATTTCGGGCTTGGGAGTTCTTATTGTGGGGGATAGCGCCATCGGAAAGAGCGAAAGCGCTTTAGTGCTCATTTCTAGAGGTCATCGTTTTGTTTGTGATGATGTAGTACACGTTAAGAGAGAAAATGGCAGTAGGTTAGTAGGAAGAGCTCCCCCAATCTCATGCAATTTTATGGAAATAAGAGGTTTAGGAATAATCAATATTAAAGAGATTTTTGGATCTAAAGCTGTCTTGAAGCGATCAGCAATTGACTTAGTTATCAAACTGGAAAAAAGGCAGCGAAAAAAAGAGGACGACCGCCTTGGCCTAAAAACCCCTGAAGATTACAAAATTTTAGGAGTGAAAATTCCTCAGGTAAATATTCCTGTGGCTCCTGGCAGGAACATAGCAACCTTGATAGAGGTTGCTTGTAAAGTCTACATTTTAAAAGAAAAAGGTTACCATGCACCTCAGGACATAGTCCGGAAGCTCAATCGTGCCCTCTCCCTTCGTTGAAGCGAGAAGAGGAAAAAAAGTGAAAGACGATAGATTTCTTATTATCACAGGATTATCGGGATCAGGGAAGACTGTAGTCAGTCGGTTTCTTGAGGATATTGGGTATTACTGTATAGACAATTTGCCTTCCAAGCTTATTCTCAATTTAGTTGAATTCTGGACAAGCAAAGAGGTCGAAATAGAAAAAATCGCTCTTGTAGTGGATATAAGGGAAGCTGGATTTTCCAAAAAATTTCCAGAAGTTTTAAAGACTATTAGAAAGAAAATATCCTCTCGCCTGATTTTTCTCGAAGCTTCAGACGCGGCCCTGGTTAAAAGATTCAGCGAAAGCAGACGACCTCATCCCCTGGCCAGAAAGAGATCAGTGCTGGAGAGCGTTAAGTTAGAGAGGAAGAGATTGGCTGAAATAAAGAAAATGGCTGATGAAGTTATTGATACCACTTCGACCAATATTTCCCAGATAAAAGAACATCTTGCGAGAAAGTATTTTAAGAGAAAAGATCGGAAAATGCAGATTATGGTTGTCAGTTTTGGCTACAAATATGGCATTCCTCTGGATTCGGATTTGGTTTTTGATACAAGGTTTTTGCCCAATCCTTTTTATATTGATGAGTTGAGAAACAAGACAGGAAAGAGCCCTAAGGTCAGGGAGTTCGTCCTCAAAGAAGAGGAAACAAAAAAATTTCTTTCCAAATTGTATAGCTTTGTCGATTTTTTGATACCTAGGTTTATAGACGAAGGAAAAAGCAACTTGACAATTTCTACAGGGTGCACAGGGGGAAAGCACAGGTCTGTAATATTGGCTGAAAAGCTAAAAGAGCACATAAAGCATAAGAATTATAATGTAAGAATTTATCATCGCGATCTATTTAGATAAGTGACCCTGTTGATCGTTTTTCTGTTTTTCCGAAAAAAAATAAATTAAGCCGTCGGTTTTTTACTAGAATTATTCATGAAAAAAACTTAAGATTGGAATGAGAAAGTGGTAAAATGAATAAGTTAATGATTAGAAATGAAAATATAGATGAAAAAAATTTGTACTGAGCAGACTAACGGAAGAAGAAAATGATCGGTGGAGTCATTGTTTCCCATGGAAAATTGGCCGAGGAGATCTTAAACGCCCTGACGATTATCATTGGTGAGGCCGTGAACATAGAGGCTATTTCTATCGGATGGTATGATGATGTTGAGGAATCGAAAAAAAAGATTAACAAATCACTGAAAAGTGTCAACCAGAAAAATGGAGTGGTAATTTTCACTGATATGTTTGGGGGAACAGCTTCTAACCTGAGTTTCTCTTTTCTTAAAAATGATCAAGTAGAGATCATTACTGGCGTCAACCTCCCGATGCTTATAAAGTTTGTTTCCCTCCAGAGAACCAACAATCTGAAAGAGTTAGTAAAAAAGGTTGTAGAACAAGGAAAAAAGAACATTCATATTGCCAGCGTTCTTTTAAGTTCCAAGCATTAAGATTTGTGGGGGAGATGCTCAAGAAGAAAATCACGGTGAAGAACAAACTGGGGCTTCATGCCAGGGCTGCAGTTAAATTTGTCAATCTGGCAAACTGTTTCGGTTCTTCAGTAAAAATCGAAAAAGACGGGTCAGAAATCGATGGCAAGAGCATATTGGGCATACTTACTTTAGCTGCAGTCAAAGGCTCTCAAATCACTTTAATAGTATCAGGGAAGGACCAAGCCGCAGCTCTCAAAGCATTGGTGGCCCTTATAAACAATAAATTTCAAGAGGAAAAGTAATTTTTATGGATTACTTCAGGCTGAGAGGAATTGGAGTTTCACCAGGTATTGCCGTTGGTGAAGTTTTGCTCACAGAAAGAGTCATTTTTACTGGAAGAAAAGAGAGCATTTCTCCCCGTAAGGTTGAGGAAGAATTGAAGAGGTTAAAAAAGGCAATCAAAAGAACAAGGGGACAATTGACTCAAATAAAAGAACAAATAAAAGAGAAAATGGGAGAGGAGTATTCCTTTATCTTTGAAGCGCACCTTCTTATCCTTGAAGGTAAGTCACTGCATGCAAACTTTGAGAGAATCATCAAGGAAGAGAATTGTAGAGCAGAATGGGCACTTTCGCGAGTTCATGATAAATACGATAAGATTTTTGAATCTCTTAATGATGAGTACTTTAAGCAAAGAAAGTCAGATATAACAGACGTTTTAGCGAGAGTCTACAGGAACCTTGAATCTGTGGGCCGGAAGAGAGAAGATGAGGGGAGAGAAAAAATCTTAGTATCCCACGAGCTCCTTCCTTCAGAGGCTGCTGTAAAACTCAGCAAAGGAAATGTTTTAGCTGTTGCGATCGATATGGGTGGACAAACGTCCCATACAGCTATTCTTGCCCGTTCCTTAGATGTCCCGGCAGTTGTAGGTCTCCACAATATTTCTAAGAAAGTTAAAAACGGAGACACTCTGATTGTGGATGGAACGGATGGAGAGGTCCTAGTTAATCCTCCTCTAGCAATAAGAAAAGAATTCTTAAGTAAGAAACAAAAATATAATGACTACCGAAAAGAACTCAAAAAAACAGCAAAATTGAGTTCTTTGACATTAGATAATGTTAGTTTTTCTCCCCTGGCCAATATCGAGCTTCCTGAAGAGGTAAATCTTGCTCTTTCTCTTGGGGCTGAAGGGATCGGGCTTTTTAGATCTGAATTTATCTATTTTCAGAGTACATCTCTTCCCAGTGAGGAAGATCATTTTTCAATTTATTCTCGAATCGCAAAAGAGGCCTATCCTCATCCAGTTTACATTAGGACCGTTGATGTGGGAGGAGAAAAAAACCTTCCTCAGTTGAAGCTAGAGAAGGAACCAAACCCTGCCCTTGGTTTAAGAGCTATAAGATTTTCCCTTCGGGACAAAGACCTCTTTAAGATACAGCTCAGGGCCATACTGAGAGCAAGTATCCAAAAAAATGTCAAGATTCTCTTCCCCATGATAACAGAAATTGAGGAAGTGGGAGAGGTAAAGCTTCTCTTACAAGAGGTCAAGGATGAGCTTAAAACAAAGCGGATTAAATTCGATGAGAAAATTCCTATTGGAGTAATGATTGAAGTGCCTGCTGCAGCCGCCATTACAGATTTATTGGTGAAAGAAGTGGATTATTTAAGCATTGGCACTAATGATTTAATTCAGTATTATCTGGCAGTCGATCGTTCAAATGAATTCGTTTCCTACCTGTATAAGCCTTTGCATCCCTCTGTTTTAAGGCTACTTAAGTTTATCATCGAGGCCGCCCATAAAGGGGGGAAAGAAATCACTGTTTGTGGAGAGATGGCCGCAGACCCTCTTTGTGCTATTGCATTGCTTGGATTAGGCTTAAAGAAATTTAGCATGAACCCGATCTTTATCCCCAGGATAAAAAAGGCCTTGCGTTCCCTTGAGTATAAAACTGTGAAAAGAGTCATACAAAAAGCGATGACATTAAGGACTGCTCAAGAAATTGAAGAGTGTATTATTGAAAATATACTGGCAAAGCATCCAAAGGCCTTCCTGATGGGACAAATGATTTAAAAAGGGGACAGAATAGCCAGTCTTTTTTTTATGTTATCCGCAAAAAATACTATCTGGCTCAGTTGTTCTTACTTCCTGTTCTGTTAGGCGGTCAACTAATTTTCTGCTGCGGTAGTATTCTCTTATCTGAGAAGCCTTTTTTTTGTCGAACACACCTAATAACTTCTTGTGCCCTAATTCGTCATAAAAATAGAGTACTTTTTTACATTTTGTCCTTTTCAGGGCCTCATCTATTTGTTTTTGAATATTTGTGTCTTGGACTGATTGCATTTTTTATTCTCCCTGCTTTTTGAGCATGCAAAATTCATGCCAAATATATCTCTCATAGAAGTAGTCCCCGTATCTGTTTAAACAGCTGGTTGATGAAATTAGTGTAAATAAATTTTGCACTTGTAAAGTTTTTTCCACTTGGAAGCATTTCCAAATCTCTCTTTTTTGTTCAGAATATAAAGGAAAGTAGTGGCCTGCTGTTGTTTTTTTTAGAGAGGACGGAAGGATTCTTCCCCCGATAATTCGAATTTTAAAGGATGGCTAATCGGTTTTCTTCCCTTTTCTATTCTCTTCCATATTCATCCTCAAGGCGGACAATGTCTGATTCCTCAGAGTTTCCTATCCAAATTTCCATCACGCGAGCCGGCTTTGACCCAAGGCAACGAAGGCGATGAGGGCTTTTCCTGGGAATAAAGATTTCTTCGCCTTCCTCTGGCTGCCAGACTCTTTTGCCTTCGGTCACCTCAAGACCTTTATCCAGCACGACCCAGAATTCACTTCGGTGAAGATGATACTGAAGAGAGAGAGTTTCTCCGGGTTTTACCGTGATAATTTTTATGCCTCTGGCTTGTTTATAGGGGAATGAGCGGAATTTTCCCCATGGCCGAATGTCTTCTTTTATTCCTTTTTTAAAATTTTCAATATCGCTTTTTTTGTTTGAAGTCATGAATGCTCCTGCAGGTAACCCCGCTTACAGGAATCGGATTGAAGGACAAACCTAACCAAAGGAATTACGAGTAAATTTTTCAACCTTAAATAGATTAAAAGGGAACTTCGTCTTCGTCTTCTTTTTCCTTATCAGGTGCTTCGGCTGCATCCTCAGGAAGATCAGCGGGTGGTTTAGGTTCTGCATGATCTTGATCTTCAGCCTGATCTTCCCTCCTACCAAGGAAGGTGATATTTTCGGCTTCAATTTCGGTTGTATATCTTTGGTTACCATCTTTGTCTTGCCATTTTCGAGTTCTTAATTTTCCTTCCAGATAGATCTGCTTCCCAGTGCTCAAGTATTTTTCGCAGAACTCGGCTAATTTGCCCCAGGCCACTATTTTGTGCCATTCAGTACGATCCGTTGACTCGTTTGTGTCGGGTTTGAAATAACGTTCATTGGTAGCCAGGCTAAATTTTGCCACTGCCCTTTCTCCCCCGGGAAGGTAGCTTAATTCAGGTTTTTTACCGAGATGCCCGATTAGCATAACCTTATTAAGGCTGTTTTTATCTCTCATTTTCTAATAACAACTCCCTAATTTTTTGTTGAGCTATTTTTGTTTCTTCTTCAAGCGGATATTTACTTATCAAGAGTTTAAACACGGTAAGAGACTCTTCTTTTTTTCTAAGTTCCATAAGGCTGATTCCCTTTTTCAAATAAGCCGCAGGAATCCTGTCTCCCCGAGGATAATTAAGAAGAAGTTCGTTAAATTGTTCGATAGCTTCTGCGTATTTTTTCTGACTGAAGTAACATTCTCCGATCCAGTATAAAGAATTGTCAACAAGAGGACTTTCTGGAAATTGTTCTTTGTACATCCTGAAGCCATCAATTGCCAGCTCGAAATTTCCTTTTCGATAATCTGAATAAGCCATGTTGTAGACTTCTTTGGGAGACAGATGAGTAACGGGAGGTTTTTCAGGTACTTCTTCGGTTTGTTCCTCTTCTTTTTTGTCCTCTTTTTCTTTTTTCGGAAGAGGAGGCTGTCCTTGCTTGTCTTCCAAATTTTCCTCTTGCTGCTCAGGGGAAGGAGGAAGCGCCATCTTTATTTCCGTGAGTCCCTCAGAAAATTTTATAAGCTGTAGAGTCATCGTCTCTATTTTTTCAAGAAGAATTTGATACTGAGTAGGGATTTTCTTCTGATCTTCTTTAAAACTTGCCTGCTCTGTTTGGAGATGCTTCACTATATTCAGAAGTTCATCTAAGTGTTCCTTTATGAAACTTATGTCCTCGCTATTTTTTTCTATCTTCTCTTTAAGTGCAAGGAATTGTTGTGTTAGGAGCTGAACATCTTGATAGATCAGTTCATAGGTTTTTTTCTTCTTATCAGCTCCAGCAGAAACGAGGGCTAAAAGCAGGATAAGAAATATCCCGATTGCCCTTTTGCGCATAATTATTTTCTGATAATTAAGAACTGAGCCCTTCTGTTTTTTTGCCAGGATATTTCATTATGCTCTGGATCCAGGGGCACACTTTTTCCGTAAGAAATGGTTCTTGTTCTGTCTGTAGGAATACCGAGAGAGGTAAGATAATCAAGGGTGCTCTTGGCTCTTTTCTCACCCAGAGCTAAGTTGTACTCCTCGGTCCCCCTTTCGTCGCAGTGGCCTTCAATAAGGATTACTGCAGTATCGTATTTTTTGAGCCAGTCTGCATTCGCTTCAAGGACATATTTCGCGTCGTCTCGAATAAAGTATTTGTCATAATCGAAATGAATCATTTGCATTGGAGCTTCCAGGTTGATTTCTTCAAGAGTTTTACTCATGAAAATTTCTTCTTCTGTCAGTTCCGGCTCTTTCACCACGACAGGTTCTTCTACCTTTTCGACCGTTTCAACCTCAGGCTGCTCTACAACCTCAGGAGGTGGAGGGGGAGGAGTTACTTCTTCTACTCTCGCTCTGCTCCGGCAGGATGAAAGAGCGGCGAAAACCATGAGGAAAGCCAAAGAAAAAATGATTGCTTTTTTCATTTAATCTCCTTTAAATGTTTTTTTTCTCTCCTGATTTGTTCAAAAGAGTCTTTTTATCTTATTCCTATAATTTTATACCTTTAAATGCGTTTCATGTCAACATAACCATGATATTCTTTGAATCTCATCTATGCAAATCAAAAAAGATTATGAAATCGTAAGCACCTCTATTTCCGTTATTAGAAAAGGTTTTGGGAAATAGCCAAGCTCCCTTCAGATTTTTAACGCCATTCTCCATTCGCTCTTTTTGGCGGCTGCGTAACTCGCTCTGCTCAAACATACTCGGGAAAAAAGGGGGTAGGCCTCCTTTTTCTCTTCCCTAGCTTGGCGAAGGCTGTATGGTGAAAAAACCGTGAGAAAGGCTGAGCGGGCACGGTTTCTCTCCGAAGGAGAGGAGAGCGATGCCTTGATCCGAGTTGCTTTTGACTCGCTGGGGCAAAAGTAACGTGTTTTTTAACCATATTGCCTGAGCCTTTCTTTTAAGGTCGCTTCATCCATCCCCAAATATTTTCTCTTGGTGTCCAGAGACATGTCTCGCTCCCACAATATGGAAGGGCCTGTTTATTTAAATGCATTTTTTAGCGGCTCGAGTGTGTCCACTGTTTTTTCAACTTCAATCAGGGGAATTTTGTGCTCTTCACAAAGCCTGGTGAAGAGCTTGTCTTTATTCCCGGATTTGACGACGATTACCATTTTGGCCTTAGGAAGAAAAATAGATATAAATGCATCTGAAAGCTGGCCTCTTCTTGATTCTCCACCAAGATGGAGACAAAGGAGAGGTATGTTTTTCTTTTGAGCTTCTTCAACGAGCAGATTAACCCTTTCCTTTTCTTTAGCTATATCAAGGCCCGCCGCTCCAAGACCTTTCAAGCTTACCCCTAAGACCAAGGCAAGGGTTTTTATGTTCTCTAAATCCTTTGGAGTGGCAGTTTTGGAGAGGATAAAGTTGAGCTCTCCCCTTTTTGCCAGGACCGAAGCCAGCCTAACCTCAGCACTCTGACCTGCAGATGTAATAAGGAGAGGTTGTTCAAAAAGCGGCGAAGCTACTTTTTTTTCTTCTTGAGGGAACATCACCGGGATGAAAAAAGTGAGAAGGAGAAAAGTTGTAAAAAAGGTTTTTTTCATCATGCCATCCTTAAAATAAATTTTAAGCTTTGTCCTAAAGTCACATTATGAGAGGTCATTACGAGGAGTGCAGAAGATTCCTTCGCTTTGCTCGGAACAGGCGTGGTAATCTCATGAAAAAAGGTTGAGATTGCCGCGCTACGCTCGCAATGACAATTTTTTTCTAATGAATTAATATCCTGCTCCGTATCCATCCCTGCGGGAATCAGCCCCACCCAAAATCACTTTTTTATCCTGGAGGATCAGTATGCCCTGAGCACCTCCAAAGTATTTATCAAAAGCTTCTCTTATTCTGATACTATGTCCTATGTTTTTTAGAGCTTCATAGGTTTTTTCAGGGAAGCGCGATTCAAGAGAGATGCTTCGCGGCTTTCCTTGGGAGGAATAGCTGAAAAAGCGAGGGGCTTCAATAGCTTCATCTAGTGACATATCGAAATCAGTGATATTGATAATTATCTGAGTAAGGGAGGAAAAAATTCTCGTTCCTCCTGGTGATCCCAGGACCAGAAACGGCTTTTCTTTCTTAAACATTATAAGAGGGCTCATAGAGCTTAAAGGTCTCCTGTAAGGACCCACCGCATTAGGTGAGCTGAGATCACGGGAGAAATCATACATAATGTTATTCAGTAGAAAGCCCGTGTTTTCAGGGACAATTCCCGTACCAAAAAAATGATTAATACTTTGAGTTAAGGAGACAATATTTCCCTGATCGTCAATAACGCAGACATGAGTCGTATTTCCCTGATCGTTCTTTTTCTCGTCATATCTTCCGAAAGGATAAAAATCTAAAAGACTATCTGGCTTGATTTGAGAAACAATCTGTTTAGCATGCTTTTTGGAAATAAGTTCCTCAACAGGCACTTTTATAAAATCAGGATCACCAAGATATCTTGACCTATCGGCAAAAACAAAACGAAGAGCTTCGCAGAGATGATGGATATAAGGAGGAGAGTTAGAACCCCATTTTTTTACAGGCCAATTCTCAAGCATATTGAGAAGTTGGATAATGTGCACTCCTCCAGAGCTTGGAGGTGGTATAGTAAAAAGTGTATAATCTTTGTATGTTCCCTGCACAGGGGGGTGTTCAACCGGCTTATAAAGAGCTAAGTCTTTGAGGTCCATTACTCCGCCCTTTTCATTTACTGCTTTTACAACCTTCTGGGCTATCTCCCCCTTATAAAATTCATCTATACCCCTAGAGGCAATAAGTTTTAAGGTTCCAGCCAGTTCAGGATTTCGGAACAGGTCTCCTGGCTCGTAGGGAAAGCCCTTGTTTAGATAGCAGGTCCCTTCTCCTGCATTCATGATAAGTTTTTCGTATTGATCTTTATTGATGCGGCTGAAAGTTTGGCTCACCGCGAATCCATTTTCTGCAATTTTAATGGCTTCTTGCGTAACATCGGCCAGGCTTTTTGTCCCGTATTTCTTGAGAGAATAATCCCATCCTGCCAGGGTGCCAGGGACAGCAACGGCCAGCCCGGTGGATTTTATTTTGCCTTTATCGTTGAATATTTCCCCAGGGATCCCGGAAGGAGCTTTTTCCCTGAAATCTACGACAGTGACTCTTTTCTCTGAAGCAAGATAAATAACCATAAATCCTCCGCCTCCGATTCCAGAAGCAAAAGGTTCACTAGCATTCAGAGCAAACGCTGTTGTCACCGCTGCATCGATGGCGTTTCCTCCTTTTTTTAACATCTCCAAGCCTGCCTTTGCAGCTAAGTGATGGGCAGCTACGACCATCCCTTTTCGCCCGACAAAATTGTAAGGCTGATGGCGGTCTGAAGGAGGCTCCGGGATTTTTATTTCTGTAGGTCGACAAGAAAAGGAAACCACCAGTAATAAAGAAATAATAAAAGAAAGGGTTGTTTTTTTAGTGAACAGAGCTTTCATCTTCCTCAAGATATTTCTCCTCCTCTAGAATTTTTGAAATTTCCTCTGGAGAGGGAAGGTCCTTTATGTCCGTAAGACCAAAATATACCAAAAATTTATCGGTCGTCCTGTAGATCAACGGGCTCCCAGGACTCTTTTTTCTTCCTACGATTTTGATTAATTTTTTCTAGAGAAGAGTTTTTAGGGTGTGGCTGGAGTCCACTCCTCTTGT
>LAZR01001127.1_pt1 | contig 17574 bp, 13 predicted proteins | sample 329461 | NCBI WGS metagenome assembly LAZR01 (sample SAMN03002196, study PRJNA259156) | marine sediment metagenome | biome: sea floor; feature: Hydrothermal impacted sediments; material: marine sediment; isolation source: Loki non-amplified sample from Loki's castle hydrothermal vent sediment ...
CATTATGGCTTAATGCTAACGAGATATCAAAGATCAGAGGTTTAGACAATTGTAAGAATATGAAAATTCTAAACCTTAAACAAAATAATATTACTAGGATTGAAGGGTTATACTCTTTAACGGAATTAGAAAACCTCTTTCTTTCAGAAAACAAAATTGGAGAAATTAAAGGTCTAGAACCCCTAATAAAATTGGAAACTCTTGATTTAGGTCAAAATCAAATAATACAAGTTAAAGGTTTGGAATCATTAACAAACCTAAAAGATCTTTGGCTTGCTGATAATTTGATTCCTGAAAAAGTATTAGATCAATTAGGAGGATTAGATTCAGGAGGCTGTGCTGCTGATCCTTTAAAATTTGTTAAATACAGTCTTGTGAATCTATAAAATTAAATTGATAGATATTAACCCTTTTGAAAGTGTTAAAAAAAAACTTGCTATAGATTGTTATTAATAAATCAATTAATATTTGAAATTTTAGGGAAATTAAATTGATAGATATTAACCCTTTTGAAAGTGTTAAAAAAAACTTGATAAACTTATGAAATTAAATTTAAGAACGAAAAAATCTTATACCAAAAATGTATTTAGTAATAAACAAATATTAAATTATAACAAATTAGGAGGAGGAATTATTTGGAGATAAATCCGTTTGAGGTAGTAAAAAAGCAAATTGATATTGTAGCAAAAGAAATGGGATTAAATCCCAATATTGTTCAATTTCTTAAAAGAGTAGAACGATCCTTGATCGTTTCTATACCCGTCCTTATGGATAATGGGAATCTCAAGATTTTTGAAGGTTATCGAGTTCAATCGTCAACAATCAGAGGCCCAGGCAAAGGAGGTGTAAGATTTGCTCCCCATGTTAACCTTGATGAANTTAAAGCTTTAGCTATATGGATGACCTGGAAGACCAGTTTATTAAACTTACCACTTGGTGGAGCAAAAGGGGGGATCTGTGTAGACCCTAGAGATTTATCCAAAGGGGAGCTTGAACGTCTTACTAGGAGGTATACTACTGAAATAATAAATATGATCGGTCCTGATATTGATATTCCTGCTCCTGATTTAAATACAAATGCTCAAATAATGGCTTGGATGATGGATACCTACTCAATGAACAAAGGAAGGTCAATACCCGGAGTTGTTACCGGAAAACCAATAGAAATAGGAGGATCTGTAGGAAGAGAATCTGCCACGGGAATGGGATTATATTTTGTACTTCAAGCGATGTGTGAAAAATTAGGATTAGAGTTAAAATCACAAACAATTATTGTGCAAGGATTCGGAAATGTTGGTGGTACTATCGCAAGTTTATTATCTAGGGAAGGTTGTAAAATATTAGCTGTATCAGATATTTCGGGAGGCCTTTATTCTTCGGATGGATTAAATATTGAAGAATTATTAAATTGGACGCGGCAGGGGAATTATCTAAAAGATTTTAAAAATGAAAGATATGAGTTTATTACTAATTTAAAATTATTAACAACTAAATGTGATATTTTAGTACCTGCAGCGTTAGAAAATCAAATCACTCAAGTTAATGCTAATAGTATTGAATGTAAGATAGTATTAGAAGGGGCTAATGGTCCTACAACTCCAAAAGCAGATAAAATATTAAATAAAAAAAGTATTCATGTAGTTCCAGATATTTTAGCTAATTCTGGAGGAGTATGTGTTTCTTATTTTGAATATGTTCAAGATATTCGAGCATATTTTTGGGATTTAAATAGAATTAATAAGGAATTAAAACGAATCATTCTTGGAGCGTTCGAAGAGGTATATAAAGTTTCAAAAGAGAAGAATATCTCACTCCGTACTGCTGCATATATGATAGCAGTTGCTAGAGTTGTAAGAGCAATAGAACTAAGAGGAGTTTTTCCGTAATTTAATTGTATATCTTTATCTAAATGAATTTTAAAAATTATCTTTATTCCTTAAATGCCCCTAATGTTAACCTTGATGAAGTAAAAGCTTTAGCGACATGGATGACATGGAAGAGTAGTCTTTTAAATTTACCACTTGGAGGAGCTAAAGGTGGTATTTGTGTTGATCCAAAAAAATTATCAAATAAGGAATTGGAAAGAGTTACACGAAGATTTACTGCTGAGATAATAAATATAATAGGACCTGATATTGATATTCCTGCTCCAGATGTTAACACTAATGCTCAGATTATGGCATGGATTATGGATAGTTATAGTATGCAAAAAGGAAGAACTGTGCCAGGAGTAGTCACAGGGAAGCCTATAGAGATCGGAGGGTCAATAGGACGAAAAACCGCGACTGGCAGAGGATTGTTTTTTGTACTTGGAGCGATGTGTAAAAAATTAGACTTGGATTTAAAATCATTAAAAATAATAATCCAAGGATTTGGAAATGTTGGGGGAACAATCGCTGATTTGTTGTTTCAGCATGGGTGCAAAATATTAGCAGTTTCAGATATTTCAGGAGGATTATATTATAGCGAGGGATTAGATATTGATAATTTGCTTGATTGGACTCAAAATGGAAATTACTTAAAAGATTATAGAGATGATAAATATAAGTTGATTAGTAATACGGGTTTACTCGCTACTGAATGTGATGTATTAATTCCTTCTGCTCTGGAAAACCAAATAACGCAAGAGAATGCTAATGAGATTAAATGTAAATTGCTTTTGGAAGGTGCAAATGGACCCACTACTCCTGAAGCAGACCAGATACTATTCAATAAAGGAATAAACGTAATTCCTGATATTTTAGCTAACGCTGGAGGAGTTTGTGTGTCATATTTTGAATATGTACAAGATATTCGTGCTTATTTCTGGGATTTAAATCGAATAAACAGAGAACTAAAAAGAATCCTTTTAAATGCATTTGAAGAAGTATTTAAAGTTTCGAAAAAAAGAAATATCTCGCTCCGAACAGCCGCATATATAATTGCGGTATCAAGAGTTGCAAAAGCAATTGAATTAAGAGGAATTTTTCCATAATCTAAATTTAGATCTTTGTTTAAATGAATTTTAATAAATTCCTTTCTTCTTCAAATAATCATTTTCAGATGGTATATACGGTTTCCCCTGTAATTCTATTTACCATCATATGCTTAGATCTTACATTCGATCCTTTAATTTTTTCGCTGTTTAATAGTTTTCTTTCAACTTCCACTGGAAATAGATGCTTAACAAGGGATAAAATCATTTCTTCTGAGTTTATACAATTAAATAATCTAAGACTTTCAATTGAATAAACTAATTCACTCAACAAATCTAAATTCATATCTTCTAAGAAATTGAGGATTTCTAAGTTCCTATAAATTCGAGATACAATGTTTTCTAGAAGGTTGTGAGTTTTCTGGATGTTAGAATTGTAGTTTATATAATTACTAAATATCACATAGTAAGTAGCTTCTGAAGTATAAAGTCCATCTCGACTTTGCTTTATCCCTAATGGCGTAATTCTCTTCTCTATCTCTTCATAAATGGCTTTTATCTTTTTTTTATCTATTTTATTGAATAATTCGAGAAAAGCAAAGATCTTCAAAATAACTGCTAACTGAGATGTTTCCAGATTTTCTAAATTTTGTGCTTCAAAAAGCTTTGGATCTAATCTAATCATCTCATCAATTTGTTCATTTGTTAACCATAATTCTGCTAATGAAGTTGATTTAAAGTAAAAATATAACTGATTATTTGCTTCGATAATTGGGAATTCAAACCCAGCAAGCTGTTCATCATATAAATTCAATAAAAATTCCTTAACTTTTTTTTTATTGAAATCCACATTCAAATTCTTAGCCAAATATAGAGCACAATAACAAATATCTGGAATTTTTAATGAAATAAATGGAATATTTTCCAAGCATTCATCAAAATGATTTTTTAGAAAATCTATCATGGGAGAAAAATCAAACAAATTCTGAATATTAAAAAAATCGATGATTCTATAAATTAAATATAATAACTGTAACTTCTCATGTGTGTTATCTAAATCTTCAAAACTTTCGATTTTCTTTTTATTTGTACAGAATTTAATAATTATTTTATCACGAATACGAATATATCTTCGTAAATTTTCTAATTTTTCAGGGGAGTTTTCAAATAAATTCTTTAAATTTCTTAATTCAAGTATAAATTCGATAGTGAAAAGACCTTTAGTTTTAAAATTTAAAATTATTTGTTCTCCTCTATTATCGACAAGATAAAAAATAATCTGTTCCATGACGATTTCATAAACCAATGGGGAAATTTTTTTTTCGTACAAAGCTTCAATTGAAGCAATTCTATCAATTTCTTCTACCTTTATAGTTAAAAACTTATCTGAGAATCTATTTTTAACTTTAGCACGCCTTAATCCTAATTTTACGAACTCATTTGTTAAGATCAAGATAATTCTAGAAAGAAATTTATCTAAATTATTTGTTTTATTAGGATTAATTTTACCATGATTTGTTATTTTATCCAGAAAATATTTATCAACGTCATTGTAGAATAAATCCATTCCCTTAAAATATAAATCCAAAATGTTAAATAATCCTTGAAAAATCATTTTAGGAAAAGCTAGAACACTAGCAGAGTTTTATCGATATCATTCATTAATTTATAAAAAGATGGAGTGAATTAATATTTTACTTTTTTTAATTAAGTCAAGAATTATTATTAACAATTGATTGACATGAGTTAATTTAAGATTTTATCAACTATGGTTAATCTTTTGTCTTATTCATCCAAATTAATATTCAATTCAAACATAATTTCTAAATCTTCTTAAAAAAAAATCTAAAAATACAGAAAACAAATTTAAAAAGCTACATTACTTCAATTTTTAATATAATAGAAATATATTTTTATAATAGAGAAAATAATTTTAATAAAATAATAACTTTTTTTTAATAAAACAGTTTTTTAAGGATAGTGAGAATTTAATGACAAGCGTTATGTTTGGTACCTCTGGAATTCGAAGAGTGTTTCAAAATTATAGTGAATCAGATCTTATGTTTACGCCTCAGATGGCTTTAGATGTTGGACTTGCTTTAGGAACATATCTTAATGGTAAAGGTATGGTTGTTATCGGTAAAGATATTAGAACTTCTGCTTTACCTATAGAATATGCATTAATTTCTGGAATTGTAAGTACAGGATGTTCTGTAAAGGCTGTAGGGATAGTAACTACTCCAACATTAGCGATGTCACTAAAATATTTAAGAGCAGAAGCGGGTGTTATGATTACAGCCAGTCATAATACTCCTGAATATATTGGACTAAAAATATGGAACCCTTCAGGTATGGGATATACACCTGAACAAGAGATGGAAATCGAAAGAATATATAATGAAAAAGAGTTTATAGAAATTGAATGGGATCAAATAGGAAGAATAACACATGAAACTGATATTAATGATTTGCATATTTCAGATATTAAAAACCGCATCAAGTTTGATGGAAGTAATGTGCATGTCATAGTCGACCCTGGAAATGGTGCAGGTTGTGAAATAGTCCCACGATTATTAAGTGCTTATAATGTAAATATTATGACAATTAATGCTCAAATGGATGGAAAATTCCCGGGTAGAAACTCTGAGCCAAATAAAGAAAACTTAATTCAATTATCTAAATTTCTTAAAACTTCAGATAAAGAAGATATTGGAATTGCTCTTGATGGGGATGCTGACAGGGTAATCTTTTTAGACGAAAATGGGGTAATCGTAGATCCTATTCGCCTCCTAACTCTTATGGCTAAGAGTTACTTAGAAAGATATAAAGGAAGTAAGATTTCAGAAGATAATATGATTGTTGTAACAGCAATTAATTCGTCAAGTTTAATCGAAGATGTATTAAAACCTCTTGGCTGCGAAGTAGTTAGAACTGAAGTTGGCGATATTAAAGTGGCTATGGCTATAAAGGAACATGGAGGTTTTGTAGGTGGAGAGACCTCGGGGACATACATTTGGCCTAGTACTCATCTTGGTCCAGATTCGATAGTTACAATAGCTAAAGTTTTAAGAATGATTGTTGAGACGGGAAAACCATTGCGAGAACTATTAAAAGATATTCCAGAATACCCATTTTGTGAAACTAAGTTTCGACTAAAGAAAGATATCCCCTTTTCTGAAGAGATAAACAAAAAAATCATTGAAGAAATGAAAGAGAGTTTAGAATCTTTAGGTAAGACAATAACAAATATTAATCACATGGATGGAGTTAGATTTGATTACAATGATGGCTGGATTTTAATTAGACGCTCAGGAACGAGTCCATATTTAAGACTAACAGGTGAGTCAAGCATTAATTTAGAATCTTCAAAACAAATTAATGACCTCGCAAAGGAAAAAATGGAAAAACTAAATCTAATATAGTTAAATTTTTATTTATTATTTTTTAATTTATTACTTTTTTTTGTATATATCGGTATTATCAATTTTGTTCCTATATTTATTAAAGGAAATGAGTAAAATTGAGAAAAAATAAGTTTTAAATTTATTTGAGCGATTAGAATTCTTTAATATCTATTCCTTTTTGTGTGAGTACTTCCTTATTGGCAATCAGTTCTCGACCAGCTATTTTATCCAATACATAAATTAGATTACCCCCATTATTTGAATATATCTGCCCATAGGAAATTGGAATATCAGGAGTTGGATCATTTATTAACGATTTGGTGACTGATTCAACCTTACGTTCGCCATTAGCTAACAATACTATTGTTTTCGCTTTATATACTAGTTCAGCACCCATACTGATTGCATACAAGGGGGATTCTTCTTTTGTAGAGAAATGACCATCCTTCACAGCATTTTCTACCGTATTCTCATCAAGTTTTACTAATAAAACATTACTACCTTCAAATGGAATTCCCGATTCATGGAAAGCAACATGACCACGGCCTCCAACGCCTATTATATGTAAATCAATACCACCAGCATCTGTAATTTTTTGAGCATACCCTTCTAATATTGTTTCTTGAATCCATTTTAAATAGTCTGAGGCAGGATTTTCTTTAATAGATATTGACTTACCTGCATCTGTACCCGATTCACTCCAGTCTTCTGGATGTACATCAAGTTCATCTACTAATCGTTCTTGATCAATCAAACAACCATAAGGGACCGAGGTCTCGATGAATTTTGTATCGAGAAGACCAAATAACTCTTGAATCATAAAATAACAATAACTCTCAGGATGTAACGCTCGTTGTTGGGAATTCTCACCAGGAAGACCAACATACTCATCAAGATTAAAACTACGAATTCGAGTACTGTCAATTTCACCTGAATTCGCCATTCTTGCTAGACGTTTATAAAGACCTGTTGGTGAATTTCCTGTAGCCAATCCCAAAACGAATTCTTTTTGTTTCTGTAATGCTTGGATAATTTTTTCTTTAACAATTCCGGCTGCTACTTCGCTCAAGTGATCAAAATCTTTTGTTATAAAAACGTTAATAGGCATATTTTGTTACCTATTTGAAGTATATTAAATCAAAGTTTAAACTAAAAAAAGGTTGTATCTATATAAAGATTGGTGTAAATTTTTGTAAAGGAAATTTGATTCATCTGAAGATATATTGATTTAAAAACGTGTTTGGTAAATTCTCCATATTGCATAAAGTAAAGCAAGATATCTTTTCTTATTAAATTGACAAAAATGTTCTTTACTTCAAGTATCTTTACTACTAACAATTTATAAATGAAATATTAAAATATCTTAAATTCTTTTTATTTTTAAATGTGCGGCATATTTGGGATAATCACTAATCAAAATAATATATCTTTAGGAAAAATTGTTCTTGAAGGGATTAAGCGTTTAGAATATCGGGGATATGATTCATGCGGAATAGTTTCTCAATCTAATTCTAAATTATATCTTAAAAAAGATTCAGGAAAAATAGATGAAATCCAAAAAAAAATAAATTTAGCAGAAATTCCAAACAATTCTAAACTCGCTCTTGCACATACAAGATGGGCGACGCATGGGGCTCCCACTAAAAAGAATAGTCACCCACATTTAGATTGTACTAATAAAATTGCGGTTGTTCATAATGGGATAATAGAGAACTTTATGGAACTAAGGAAAGAACTTATCGAAAAAGGTCATTTTTTTAAATCGGACACAGATACTGAAATTATTCCTCACTTAATCGAAAGTAAAATGAAAGAAGGTTTCAATTTCAAAGATTCAGTAGTTGAAGCATTAAAATTAATAAGTGGAGCATATGGGCTAGCAATTTGTCATGCTGATTACCCAAACTCAATTATTGTTGTTAGGAAAGAATCTCCTTTAGTAATTGGGATAGATAAAGGGAAAACAACTTATTGTGCTTCAGATATCCCTGCTTTTTTACCATTAACAAGGAAATGTTATATTATGGATGATAATGAACTTGCTATTTTAAAAGCAGGAGAAGTTGAGTTCTTTAATCTTATAACTAATGATAAAATTGAAAAAGAATTAAGGACAATTGAATGGAGCATTGATGCGGCAGAAAAAGGGGGATATGAACATTTTATGTTAAAAGAAATTTATGAAGAGCCAACTGCGATAAGGAGTACTCTGAAAATTTCTAAAGAACTTTTAAGAATTTTTGCCAATATCTTGTGGTCAGCGGAAAATATCTATATTACAGCAGCAGGCACATCTTTTTACGCTTCATTAGCAGGAAAATTTATAGTTACCAGATTTTTAGGTAAGTATATTCAAGCAATTGAATGTTCTGAATTCCAAACTCAATTGTCTAATTCATTAAAAAAGGATTCTGTAATAATTGCACTTTCACAATCAGGTGAGACGATAGACACAGTGGAAGCAATTAGATGGGCAAAAAGTGTAAAAAATGTAAAAATTTTAACAATCACAAATGTTGTGGGTTCTACTCTTACCAGATATTCCGATAAGGTGATTGTTACCCAAGCAGGACCAGAGATTGGTGTGGCAGCAACTAAAACTTATAGCACTCAAGTGCTCACGCTAGCCTTAATCGCATTGGAAATAGCAAAATTAAGAAAAGTTATATTAGAATCAGAAATTGAAAAGTATGAACTAGCTTTAAGATCAACTCCTCAAATTATAGAAAATTTCTTAAAAAATAATATAGATTTGATAAAAGATATTGTAGATACTTTAGAAAAGAGCGCACAATTTTTCTTTTTAGCAAGAGGAATATCAATTGCTACCGCAAAAGAAGGGGGACTAAAATTAAAGGAAGTTGCTTGCCGTTTTATCGAAGGTTATTCCGCAGCACATGCTAAACATGGACCAATTTCTCTAGTTAGAGAAGGATTCCCTATTATATTTATAGCACCACCAGATGAGACTTACCAACGATTAATTGGAAATATTATGGAATTCAAGGCAAGAGGTGGGAAAATTATTTCTCTTATCGTCGAAAGTGATAAGACTATTTCAGAATTAAGTGATTTAACTATTAGAATACCTCAACCAGGGGATAAATATCACAATATCTTCAGCCCAATAACATTTATTCCTGCTTTACAATTACTTGCTTATTATTCCTCTATAAGGTCAAATTTGGATCCAGACAAACCTTTAAATCTTAGTAAGACTGTGACTGTTCATTAAAGATTAATTAGAAAGGTTCATCGATTATTTTAGAAAGTAAATAAAAAATAGAAAAACATAAATTTTTGAATTTAGAATCGATTATTACTAAAAGTTTTTATATTTGAAAATACTAAAATTTTGGTGAATTTCGATTTCCAGCACGCTCTCGGAGGATGTAATTGTTTTTAACGCCTTATCACCATCTCTAACTAACGTGAAGGAGATTTACGACTACTTACGAGTTTTTTTTGAACTTAGGAAGTCCCTTGACCCCTCTGATAGGTTTAATTTTATCCTTTTTAAAGAATCTGGTCCGAATTTCTTAGAGGATTTCACATTAGATCCAGAAAAAGTTTTAAACGCTTTAAAAGATTTAGAACCTGAAATTGTTAGAGCGAATGTAGCAGGAGGTATCTTTACAGCTCTTACTTTGATAACTGAAGGATTTAAAGAGATTCCTGATAAATGCTTTCGGCTCATAATTCTTACCGATTCGGGCTCCATTAAAATTCCAACTTTATACCTCTTACAATTACAAGAATTAATTGATAAGGTCTTTACATTTCCATTTTTCATAGATGTTGTTCGCTTTAATATTGATGATACGGAAGAAGATAAAAAACTCATGAGTTTGGCAAAAAAATGCAATGGCTACATTCATGAAATAAATTCACTGGATTCTTTACCTGATATTCTCGAAGTTTTAGCGATCAAAAGAGAAATACCTTTAAACGCAAAACTTTTAATTGAAAATAATAAAAAACCTCAATTTAATCTCTCGTTTTACGAGGATGTAGCGGAAAGCGTAATTCATGTGGAAGAAAAGGTGTTGTGTTCGATTTGCAACGAGAAAAATAACGAAAAAATGATCCAATGCCCTTCTTGTTTATCAGTTATTCACGAGATATGTGGAGCCCAATGGGCAAAAGAATCACACATAGGAATAATTCATATAGTTAGATGTTATCAATGCTACTATTTACTGAAACTTGATAGAGATTATGTTCTTAATGTTCAGTCTGGAAAAATTACAAAAAAGAAGAAAAAAGTTGGGTTTCAAGCTTTTTTAGAAAAACATAAACTCGTGTTAACACCACAGGTTAGAAATGTTCAAGACCCGATGGGTATAATTGTATTAAAATCTGCTGATATAATGCATTTTCCGAAGCAAGTAAGAAAGAGGGCAGCAGTATCTTCTAGAAACAAGGATTTGAGGATAATTTTCTGCATAAATTGTGGTCGGATCCTCATGAGCTCGTATAAGGAATGCCTAACTTGTTTTTTTCCATTATAGGAACCTGCTGATGTATTTTAAAACATCATGCAATTCGAGATTTTCAATCAATAATTGTTTTAGTTAAATAAAAGATGGAAGATGTCTTAATATAGAATTTCGTGTTTTTTCAACGATACTTAAAAGCCAAGAAGTTCCAACTTTTAAACTACCTTCATCTAGATTTTGTATTGTGCTGATGTAATCCTTACTTGTTGTATCCATGTTCTTTAATAAAACATCTCTCTTTTCCTCATCACCTGAATACGCTAGACATTCATTACAACTATTCTCTATTTTTTGCAAATTCTCAAATAGTTCTCTTTTTTGATTTATCAATTCTTCTGATGCTTTATTGCCCATAATCGATCTATATAATTCTATCGATTTTTCCATCTTGTTAGCTAGTTGTTTGAATCTTTTAATTCTCTCATTAAAAATAATCTCAAGCTTATCAACCGCACCCTCGTAAAGCAATTTTTTCATATCACTTCCTTGATAAAACTTAGAACGCACAATAAGATACCATTGCCTGAAAGCAATTATATTTGCGATATATTCAACACAATTTATAACTCTTCTTTTAACGCTCCAATATAATCCAGGATAGAAATCCATATCCGCCTTTTGGACTTCTTTTCCCATTAAAAGTTTATGACCTTTGGGGCAATCTCCACGGTATATAACTCCCGCTGCAATTGTTGTTCTATATCCTATTTGACTTGGTCCAACCAATCCACCTTGACCCCCTAAAAAGATAGGTGGTTGATTGAGCATAACCCCATAAGGAACATCTCCAATTAGAGACGCAGTTGCTTTATCCTGATTTGGTGTGTAATTAAAATGAATATATGAACTACCAACTTCACTATGATTTGTTCTACTCGTCCCGCCTGCCATTAAAATGTCACAAAAATTAACAATACTTCCTAATGTAACAAAAGGAAAGAGTATTGTTTGTTTAAGACCAATTGTATGAGCACCATTTGCTTCCTCCTCCAGAAGACATCCTGCGCGCACTTCAGCACCATCTCCCATATTTGCAGAATCTAGAAATGTTGATTCTTCAAAATAACCTCCTCTTAATTCAACATTTCTTCCCAATTGACAGTTTTTAATAGTTACCGGAGATCTAATCCCCAACTTAACTCCCGACATAATAAGTGTCTTTTCTCCAAATATTTTACAACCCGAGTGAATTGTAACATCCTCAGACGATATCAGATTAATGTCGACTTCCTCGCCTATCTCAATCGAAGAAGGATTCGGAATTTTAACTCCTTTTTCAATTAAAGCAGTAATAATTGAGTTTTTGTCATATCCCATATAATTTCATCTATTATTCTAGTTCTAATTCCTTATTTTCTTTAATTAAACTAATTTTTAACTACTAATAAAAATTTTTCAATAATTTATATCTTATTATTATTTTTTAGTGGAAATCATAGGATATTTATCAAAAATAGAAATATTATCGATAAAAAATATTATGACCTCTTTAAATTAATTCATTTATTTCTACACTTTAAATTCTAACAATTTATTATTATTATTATTCATTCTGCTAAAGTGTCCCAACCAGATTTGAGAAATACTATAGATTCTTCTTAATGATTCCTTTATTTGGATCATGGTAATAAAGAGTATTTGGGGGGATATCCTCATTTACTATTGTATGTGCTCCGATTCTTGAATTTTCATTTATGATTTTACCTGTCATTACACTTACATTTATTCCAGTTTTAACATTTGGGCCAATAATAGTACCTAATTTTTTTCTTTTTGAATCAACTAGCTGACCTTTAATAGTCACCTTAACGTTCTTTTCGTCAAATCTCAAATTGGCAACTTTAGTACCTGCTCCAAGATTTACATTCTCACAAATAATTGTATCTCCTACATAATTAAAGTGTGGAATAGCCGTATTTGATAAAATAATAGAGTTTTTAATTTCACTCATGCCAATATGGCAATCATTAGCTATGAATGTATATGGTCTTATAAATGAGTTAGGTCCAATTAAATTGTTATTTCCAATATAACAAGGACCCTGAATATAAGAGCCAGATCGAACGATAGTTCCTTCCCCAATATACACATTACCAGAGATTTGAACATTTTCTTCAATCTGGCCGAGTATTTTCTTATTTATTTTATCTAAAAGATAATTATTGGCATCTAAAAATTGCCAAGGTAATCCTATATCGCTCCAGAAATAATCTTTTATGATATACCCTGCAATATTTCCTTTAAATTGGTTTATTAGAATTTCCATGGAATCTGTAAATTCAAATTCCCATCGAATTGATCTTTCCGTCTTTTCAATTGCTTGAAAGATTTTAGAATCGAATATAAAAACTCCTGCATTTGCTAAATTTCCTATATTCATCTCTGGTGAGGGCTTTTCAGCTATTTTTTCGACAAAATCGTTAGGATTTAAAGAGATAATACCAAATTCTTCAGGATTTTTCACTTCGATTAATGAAATTATGCCTTCTACTTTTTTTTCATTATATTTTTGAACAATTTCTTGAAAAATTTTAGGTTCTACTAATAAATCTCCATACATGAACAATACAGATTCATTGTTCGCAAAATTTTTAGCATATCCAAAAGCATGAGCTGTTCCCAATTGTTCCTCTTGCGTGATATATTCAATTTTTAAATTAAATTTTTCTTTTCCATCTCCAAAATATTCTTTAATTAAATTCTCTTTATATCCAACAATGAGTAAAATCTCATTTATTCCTGAATTTTTTAATCCTAATATCGTATGTTCTAACAAGGGTTTTCCAGCAAGGGGAATTAAAGGTTTTGGCCGAGAAGAAGTTATTGGTCTTAATCTTTTTCCTTCTCCGGCGGCTATGATAACAGCTTTCATATAAAGCATTAGTTGATTATTTTATTAAAAATTTCTTACGAATTTAAAACATAATTTATTCATATTTCTTAATGCTAAAAATGTGAGCATTCCATCCAGATAATTCTACATATAAACCAAATTTACTGAGATCTTCACCACTATATATGAAATCCCTCTGAATAAGCAAATCTGTGAAATTCCAATTACTAACCCCATAATTTAATTTTTCAGATTTAATATGTGCCTTTGAGGGATAAGGACTAAAATTAACTACAATTAACCGATAGAAATCACCGAATTCCCATAAATATGAAATTAAATTTGTATAAGACGAATCTCCAAACCCTATAGATTCAAGTTCACAAAGAGACCAATTAGCATTCTTAAATATTATTGTAGGCATCGTCTTTAAAAGAAGATGATAAAATTTCAGAAGATTACTATTCTCTTCTTCAAAAGGGCTTCTCCCTAACTGAACTGGTAATTTTACCTTAAAACCACGTGTCTGTCCTTCATACACTAATCTTCCTCCAGGCAAAGTTAGAACTATTGTAGCCGCAGCTCGTGATCGCTCTTCACCAAATTTTTCTATAGCTCTTAATTCATCGTGATTTTCAATAAATCGAATAAGCTTGCTTTGATAATCCCACTCTGCTCTAAGATGTTCTTTAACAGTATATGCATTTTCATGGGCTAATCTTTCATATAGTCTTTTATCATAACACAAATCAAATCCTTGCTGTTGAAGCTCCCATTCCATATCCCAATAAACTTCAGCTATAAATAAAAAATTTGGAAATTTTTCCTTCACAGCCTGTATAACCTCTTCCCAAAAATCTTTTTCTGGAGGGGAACCTACTTTCTCACCCCAAGTTCTACTAAATACATTGTTAGTCAATAACATTGCCATATCACATCTGACGCCATCACAGAGTCTAGCAATACTTAGAAGAGCATTAATTGTTTTTTGACGGGCTTCTTCTGAAAAAGCATTAATTTGAATTGTGTCTGTCCAAGGAGAATCAAAAAAATAAGGATCCAAACCATGAGCAAATATCTGATTATTCATTTTAAAAAACTGTTTATGGTGAAGGGTGATATCTTCTAAGGTTCCTTTGATGAAAATATCAGGATCTTCTAATACCCAAGAATGATCTATTGCTACATGATTAGGTACATAATCTAATATTATTAATATATTCTTATCAAGCAATCTATTACGAAATCTAGCTAGACCATCTTCAACACCTAAATGAGTATCGATGTGGTAATTATGAACTGCATATGGTGAACCAACTACATCTTTGGCTTTAAAATCTGGTAAGGCTCTACGATATTCCATTTGCAAATCGGAATGGTGAAGAGCAATTTCTCTCCCTTTAGGACTTCGTTCCCATACACCCATAAACCAAACAGCATCAAATAAACTGATCTCCTCGTCAATTATATCATCAGGAATATTATCAAAAGTTATAATTTCTCCATATTGATGTGATAATGATTCAAGCCAGACCCAAGTATTTATTTCCAATATTTTCGGATGTTTTACCCATTTGGTATTCTGAAAATTCATATTAATATATATTTTATTGGGGTAATATTTATTTTCATAGTAATTAAAACAAGGAAAGATATAAATCTAATAATTTTTATTTTTTGATATCAAAGAAAAAATCAATAGGACAAATTACTCTTCATTAGATTTTGGGCTTTTTAATCCATAATATGCTCCATAAATTCCTACTATAGCAAAGATCCAAGGTAAAAAGTAAAATACTGTAAAATCAGGGCTACCCAAAAAGTAAAATATTGTAAAACCTAAAAAGATTAAAAGGCGATCGATAAAAAAAATCAGAAATATCAACATAAAACTAATTAACATTATTTTAAGTGACAAAATTGCTTGTTTATAGTCCTGTATAGCACGATATTGTAGTGCTCTTCGTAAAAAAGGAGCGTAAACCATAACGATATATATAAAAACTATTAAAAATGCTATGACGTTCAAAAATGTATTACCATTTTCATAAATAAATAACACAAAAACACATGAAAAACCCACATAAATTATTACAATATTATCCCATAAATTATTGAATATTTGTATTGTGTCATCATCATTTTCAACATCCTTTTCAAATACAAATAATTTTAAGATGTAAGAGAGGAAAATCGCAATTGTTACAAAGAGTTCACTTAATCTAAAGTCTAATATTATATTATAGAACCACGCGATGATAGAACCATCTTGAGTCACATTTATCTGAAAGACTACAAAAACTTTTGATATCCAAGAGAAAAGAAACGCAATGAAATAGATAATGAAAATTACATACAACAATTCTCTACGATTATAACTTTTAATTTGATACTTTCTGAATATACAAGTAAAACTATAGCTATTATGATAATGAAGAGTTCAAAGACCATCCCAATGAAATTTAAGAGTATAACTAATTGTACCACAATTATTATTGTGAATATTAGACCATATAAATAATATTAAAACTTAGAAAAAGAGCAAAAAATTTTATTTAATGGTTAAGTTCATAATATTTTTCTTGAATATGAGATCTTTATTTAATAAGAATGTTATTTAAAGATATTAGTTTATTATAAGTCTCCGGTAATGAACGAAGCCAAGACCAAGTATCTATTTCATAAAATATTGATTGTTTAGACCATTTTAATTTATAATAAAACATTTTTATTATTAATATGAACCACTTTTATACTTTTAATCATCCTCATCTAAGAAATCAAGGTTCACAATTATTTTTTCCTTTTGTGGATGTTTTTTGAATGTTGCTCCATTTTTCCCTAAATCGTCAACGTTTTCAAATTTAATATCAGAAAACGTCTTATTAATAAAATCTATCTCATCTTGAGAACCTTGTTTAAATAAATCCTCGAATTCTTCCAGTTGATCTTTAAAATTTCCAAGCTTTTTTGACGCGACTTTCTGGACAACTTTACCAAAGCCCTCACTAACTTTATTCATAAATTTTGAATGACGAATGCCTTTTGATTTCTTTAACATACTTAATTCTTGTTGGATATATGAACTCCACTGATCTCGTGAAACTCCCATAGATCTAAGTTCTCTCTTCATTTTCTGTATTAATTCTTTTTCTTCTATTGAAAAAGTGTGTTTAGTCTTTTTTTTTTTACTCATAACAATGTAACTAACGATTTTAAAGATATAAAAGCTATTAAAATCTAATTAACATAGAGCGGAATCTTATTTATCTAATCAATATTCCATAATATTATATATTCTCTCAAAATTATCCTTTTTTCAATATACTGGATAAAATAAATTAAAGCAAATTTTAATTAAAATATATAAATTTTTGTTTGAATTTTCAAGTTTTTTATTCACTATTCAATTTTTATCGAATAAAAAAATTTCAAAAGACATGAGTGATTCTAAACCGGGAATAGCATATAGTGGTGGACTCAATCAAGGAAGTTTATCGAATTTAAACGAAAATTATTGTGAACTTATTGGTCAAGCGGAAAAAAATGAGCTTTCATTGAAATGTGATGACAAAAATAATAACCTTGAAATTTATTTTACTGAATACAAATTGAAAGATATAGATCAATCAATATTAATTTTGTTTGGATATTGTGGAAAAGATACTGAAGGAAACCGTTTACTTGGAGGAAGAATTATATATTTTGATATTAATAAAGATAATGGAACTATTGAATTAGAGGTTTTATTTGATCGTAAAATGTTCACACGTACTCTATTATGTGTGAGCAAATATTTAAGAGAATCACCTCCATATCCAACAAAAGAACGAAAAGAAACGTTTTATTTAAATGTTATGAAATTAGTTTTAGATAAAAGAAAAAAAACTGGAGAAAATCCATTTTACGTAAATAATAACAATA
>LAZR01001129.1_pt1 | contig 17554 bp, 13 predicted proteins | sample 329461 | NCBI WGS metagenome assembly LAZR01 (sample SAMN03002196, study PRJNA259156) | marine sediment metagenome | biome: sea floor; feature: Hydrothermal impacted sediments; material: marine sediment; isolation source: Loki non-amplified sample from Loki's castle hydrothermal vent sediment ...
AGTGTTATAACAGGTTCTAAATCAGGATCTAATTCAAATCCATTTTTTTTTAATAAATTAAATATATTCATGCAAGGCGAGTGAGATCTTAACTTAATCGTCACCCGTCTTACTTTCTTACCACATTGAGAACACTGTGGGTTTCGTGGTTTTTCAATATGATAAAATTTCATAGTTATCCCATTAAAAACCACATAACTTTTAATAGGCTTACCTACTCCCTTTTGATTATTGTTCCAGTGAAGAATCTTCACAGTTTCGTGTGATTGTAAAGCAGAAATAACCGCATTTATAGTGATTATCCCTGGATCGTGCCTATCAATTATTTTTACTATATCACCTTTAGAATATTCAGTTAAGAAATTATGTTCTTTTACTAAATTATTTGCAAATTTCTGGATGAAATTAATATCATTAATGTCTTTTGGATTAGGATCTCTATCAAACTTCTCTTTAAATGCTAAAGCTCCCTTAAAAACGCAATGGATCCTCTTTCGAGGTATTCCAACTACTGTACAAGCAGCCATTTCATCTGTCTCTCCTTCTGAGACAGGATAACACTCATAGCAAGCATTCTCATAAGGAAAGATAGTATAAACATGACCATGATAACCTGAAACTCCCCCATCAACTAAGGGTTTTCTAAATCTAACACTTTGAGTATTCAAATTTAAACGGGCGTTTATCGAATCAAGACCTCCAACAATAACATCAGCAGCCCGATATATCGCAGGATTTAATCGCTCTAAAGACGTATGATATCCTTTAATAATAATGTTAGAATTAATTTCCTTTAATTTTCTCGCAGCTGCAATTGCTTTTGGCTCTCCCATTTTCGCTCCAGCAAAAAGAATTTGACGGTTTAAATTAGAGTGTTCAATGACATCTAAATCTACAAGATCTAAATGACCGACACCAAGCATAGCTAAATTTTTAGCAGTTTCACAACCTAAACCACCAACACCAGCTATCAACACCCTAGAATCTTTTACCAATTTCTGAGACCAACCCTCAAGACGAAACTGGCGGTCATACAAATTTTTTTCCTCCATTGTTAATCCTTTTGTAAAAAAATCTGATTCCTTATCCATTCTTATCACCATAAGTAGTTAATAAAAAAATAAAAAAATTGAAGGGCTTAATGCCCTCAAATTACAATTTATGCAGAAAATTATATAAATTTATCCTGCAGTGCTAGCAGGAATCATGAGAATGTCGTCGCCATCACTTAAATTGTAGTCCTTTAACTGAGTGTTCTCATCCATCGTAACTCCACCAGAAGATATGTGAAAATCATTAGGATCAAGTCCAAATAAATTTCCTAATGTTTTCTTAATCTCTTTTACACGAGTACCATCATTCACCGTTAATTTTTCTTTCTTTTCACCGGGACCAATTGTGGACATAAAGTATAATGTTTTTTTCCTTCCTGCTGAAGGGGTTTTAGATGCTGGGGTTTTAGAATAAATTTTTTCATCCTCCCCTAATTCCAATTCCTCATCAAATTCTTCTTCAAAACTCATTCATATCACTTTTTTTTTAATTTGTTTTTTTTTATTTTCTTATCTTAATCGCCTAAATTTTCATATTTAAAAGCCATTGGCATAAGTGTGAAGGTTTTATTAAATCATATATTTAGTTTAATTCAATCAGAAACAAATGCGATAAATCAAGTAGAGTGATTTTGCATTAATTGTTTTTAAAGTAGAAATCATTTAATTGATTACTATGAAAATATCATACACTCCAAATGAATCTGATAAAATAAAATGAAATTTCCTTTCCCATTCAGGATGGATTTAAAACAAATTAATAATCTTAACTTAAAACAGTTTAAAATCAACTTAGCCTGTTAGGTTTCTTTTTTCTAAAAATTGTTGGAGTGTATCAAATCCGCTTAGCATTGAATCGTTTCGTGCTTGGATTCCATTTTTCATCCCCATTTCGCAGAAAATATAGAATTTATCAAGTTCAATTGCATTAAAAGTTATATCTGCAACAAGATCAGGAGACATAGAATTTCTATAAACATCTCTAATTTGCTCTAATCTCTTATTGATCTCATCCCAATTTCTATCGCCTTTACTGGGATTCTTAAGATCCTTAGGACGATTCCTGTTGCTATCTACAATCCCTGTATCGACAATTCCTGGAACTAAAACTGAAACTGATACATGTGAATTCATTTCTTTTAGTTCCATTCTCATACATTCTGACAAAGCATTTATTCCAAACTTAGTAATATCATAAGCACCATTTCCCGGGTGAAATCCGCTTCCTGAGGATGTATTAACTATATGTGACTCTTCCTTTTGTTCAAACATAATAGGCAGAAAGGTGTTTATTCCGTAGATTACTCCCCAGAGGTTAACTCCAATCACCCATTCGAAATCTTTTATGGTATTTTTCAGAATTCTTGTTCCAGGGATTACTCCTGCATTATTGAATAGGAGATTTACCTTTCCGTAAGTATTTATTGTAATGTCGGCTAATTTATTTATTTCCTCAAACTTGGAAACATTACAGATAACTGAAGTTACATCTCCTCCTGCTTCCTTCAGTTTATTAGTCTCTTTTAAAAGAAGATCCTCCTGTATATCAGTTAATACCGTTTTAATCCCTTCTTTAACACATTTCTTTGCCAGACTTAACCCGATTCCATTAGCGGCTCCAGTAATTACGGCTACTTTATCTTGAAATTCTTTCATTATCTAAAATACCTCTAGAATATTGGCAAAAAAAATTAGAAGTAAAAATATCTTCCGGGTTTTGTCCTCGCTACTTTACGCCAATTCTTAACTTCTTCATTGAAATGTTTCCCTGAAATTATTATTATGTCCTTATTATGATAATTGTCTAATGCATGATCGACAACATCTTCGGCTGTATCCCAAGCAGAATATCGTTTAGTATCGCTCTTATCGGCATATTGTGTCATCTCTGTTATTGTGAATCCTGGACATATTGCTTTCATTTTTACTTTGGATTTTGCTGCGTTAAGCTTTAATTGGATCATTTCAGTAAAAACCGAAAGAAATGATTTTGTACTATTATAAATAGGTTCATGACTTCCATGAAGAACAAGGGAAGCAATTGTTGAGATATTCATTACTAAACCACGATCCCTTTTCATCATACTTGCTAGGGCTGCATGAGTTACAACCATGGGCGCCTTACAATGAAGATTAATCATATTTAAATATTCATCCAGATTTGCATTTGGATTCAAAAAATCTTCTCCGGTTCCAACTCCTGCGTTATTGATAAGGCAATCAAGGTTATCGATATTTTTGACTCTTGCTGCTAAGTTATTAATATCTTCCATTTTAGCTAAATCTCCAACTATGACTTCCACATTGGTTGAATTTTTCTCACTTAATTCTTTTGCAAGTGCTTCAAGTCTATCCTTTCTTCTTGCAGTAATTATCAAATCAAATCCTTGATCTGATAACCGCTTTGCAAACAAATTACCAAATCCTGAAGACGCACCGGTAATAACCGCTATACCAGGATTTTCTAAACCCATAAAATTTTCTTTTCCCATTTTTAAACACAGTAATTTAATAAATTTTTTCTTGATAAATGGTTGATCTTCAAAATATTTTAGCTTTATTATGTAGAAGGAAAGGATGGAAAGTGAAAGTCTTGACTTTTAGTATTTACAGCTGAGTTAAATGGCCTTATGTTAAAAAATATAGATTTAGAAAATATCTGTTGGGTTTACAATACATTAATCTAATTTTATATATCTTTCTTAATAACTTAAGTGATGATATAAGATGAATTCAATCTGTTGAGATGTTAATATCGAGAGTAATTTTTTTTGAATTTTTTGAAATAAAAGAGGTTTCTTTTTTATATTCAACCCAAACCAAATCTTTGAAGAATTTACAAGTAAAAATAATATAAATTGAATGAAGGTATATTAAATATATAATTTAAGTTATGAATTAGCTCATGGGTTCTCTGGAGAATGTGGAATCAACTGTTCTTGGATTAGTAAAAGAATATTTGACAAAAAAATCATTCTTTTCAATCAATGATATTATAGAATATGTAAATAATAGAGTAAAGCTAAATCCTAATATAAATCGAAATAAAATTGAGCTAGTGATTAAAAACCTAATTAAAAAGAGAATTATCATTCCTGGAACAAAATTAATGAAAAATAATATTATTGAACATCCTAAAAGGAATGAGATCTACAATTTTATAAAGAAATATCCTTCAAACATTAATGAAATAATGAGAACTCTTAATACAGGAAGTAATCAAGCTTTATGGCATTTATCTTGCTTGGAGAAATTTCAATTTGTAAGATCAAAAAAAATCGGAAACCGTAAAATTTTCTTTAAATTCGATTCAAATCCAAAAAATGACGAATTCTATTATTATTTGAAACTTAAAATAGTTCAAAAGATAATTACTTTGATGAGAAAAGCAAAATCTCCTATAAGAATTACAACAATAGCGACGACTTTAAAAAAAAATCATAATACGATTAAAAAATATTTAGATATATTAGAAAATCTGAAATTATTAAAAACTGAAAAAGAGAATAAAAGGGTCTTTTACAAATTAGATAAAGATTTTTATTCTAAAATTAAAAAGTCAATTCCGGGTATATTATGAAAACTACAATGTTATTCCAAAGGTATTTTTATTATAGATATTCTATTAAAAATTCAGAAATAGTTCATTAAGAAATCATGAGGAAAACAGAGAGGATTTATACTCTTTTAGCTCTTTATTTTATTTTTGCCATAGCTTATCTGCTTTTTTTCCTCTTACAAGTAGAAAGTTCCCCTCTTTTTCTCTTTCTAACTATTGGTAGTGTTGCTGTTTTATCCTCAAGTACAATATATACGGTGATACAATCTACTGTTAGTCAGGACAAGATGATTAGGGATAAAAAACTATTACCAAAACAAAAGTCGTTTAAGAAGAGGGAGAGTAACCTCTCAAATATAATCGAAGACTATATAGATGCCTTACCTTTCATTGAAGAATATGTTGGTTCAGATGATTCATATGAAGATTTACCGGCAATTCACAAATATATCTTTTCCTTATTTAGCAAAGAGGTGCTATATAAGATTGATCTATTAAATCTATCAAAAATGGACAAGATTCAATTTATCCAAGAAATGTTATATTTTGATGATAGTGAGAGAGAGATATTAATCGAAAATATGTTGGAAAGCAGGGAAAAAACTGATGACGAGATAATTCCTGCTTCTCCCATGAAGATTATTGATTTAGAAGACCAGATCCGTGTTTATGTAAGATCATTAGTAGAACCGGGTGAGAAAACGAGAATACTTATTGTTGATATATCTGAATTTATTAGTGAAGCGAAGAAAAGAGTCGGAATATTATTTGATTACGATCAAAAAGAATTTCTTTTATCCTCTGGGGGCATTTTACTAAAGGATAGCTCACAAATAAAAGACTATGATATTGATGATGATGATGAGATTGCTTTAATTCCTTCAAGAAAAGAATAAGGTTAGGTTTTGTATTCAATTTATAATACAGTTAAAATCTTTATTATAACTTACCAGCAATACTAGCTGGAATTAAAAGTATATCATCTCCATCAGCGACATTATAATCAGAAAGAACTGAACCTTCATCCATTGTAATCCCTCCTATTGATAAATGGAAATCAGTAGGATGTAAACCAAATAAATTTGCAACGGTTTCTTTAATATCTCCAACAATGTTACCCGTTTTTATTAGCAATTTTTGTTTTTTCTCTCCTGGACCAATTGTGGACATGAAATATACTGAAATCTTCTTTCCCTCAGAATTAACCCTTTGAACGGGAGTCTTAGAATTGATATCTCTTGTGGGAATATCTAAATGGGTTTCATCCTCCTCATCATCTAAATTTTCTTCCAAATCTTCATCAAATTCTAAACCCTCATCATTTTCACTGTCAAATCCCATTAAAAATACACCACATGCTTAAATTGATTAATATTACGTATAATCTTCACAATTCTTTTAATATAACTATATGAATATAATGTAAATTAAACTTTATAAATAGAATCAAGAGATAGAAGAACTTTTGTCGACTGAAAATTAAAAATTCAATAGACATTTTTTGTTTATTGATGAAAGTAAATATATCTATTTGTAGCAGAAAAAGCAAAATATGAAGGTCCCTTCCATAATAATTATTTCAATGCAGTAAAGAAACGAGTTACATTTCAAATTGAAAGAAATAATAGTTTAGGAGACAATACTTTGTTAGTTTCTCTACTTATAATTTTTATTAAAAAATAATTAGTAGACAAGATAAGAAATGAATAATATTAAGATAAATAACGCCCATCTTCATAATTTAAAAAATATTGACATTGCAATTCCAAAAAATAAATTAGTTACTGCTACAGGTATTAGCGGATCAGGAAAAATAACATTATTTTTTGATATTATTTTTCAAGAAGGGCGGAAGAGATATTTAGAATCACTCGGTATGATAAATTCTATATCTGATGATAATCATTTTGATGAAATAAACGGCATTGGTCCCACCATTGCGATAAAACAAAAGATTATACGCCAAAATAATCCCCGATCTGTTGTTGGGACAAGAATAGGTGCATTAAATTATCTCCATTTGTTATTTTCATATGAAGGTAAAAAAAAATGTACCAATTGTGGTGAATTAATTGATTTCAATTCAGCTCAAATTGCACATAACGAGGTGAAGTATGGAAATCAAGACCTAGATCCTGATTATATATGTGAGAATTGTGGTAATGCTGATGAGAAGAGACTTGAGTCACCTTTTTTCTCATTTAATTCTTATCAAGGTATGTGTCTTACATGTAAAGGACGTGGACGCATTTCTGATCTTAAATGGGATACGATTATCCCTGATAAGAGCACAACCGTTCAACAGGTGCTTAAAAACGCGGAACTTTCAACCTTAAAAACTTTTCAAAGAAAGATAAAAGAATGCCAGAGATATCATAATTTTTCAGCTAATTCTCCATTTTCTGAATTACCAACTGAAATTCAAAATATATTTTTATATGGTATTTATCCGGATAAACCTGAAAAAAGCAATCTAAATATAGTAAATGTTCTAAAACGTAGACATTTGATGCTACAAAAAGGTACAGATTTAGTTCTGATAAAAAAATGTCCTGAATGTGATGGCTTTAGAATAGGTGAAGATACTCGTAAAATACTAATCAATCAAAAACATATTGGTCAAATTGGGTTTATGACAATATCAGAATTAAACGAGTATCTAAATGATTGTAAAAAAATTAAATTTACTTCAATAGGATTAAATATGTTGGAAAAGATCCAAGAGAAAGTTGATAATCTGGTTAATATAGGACTATCATACCTTACATTATATAGAGAATTACCTTCTTTGAGTGCAGGAGAAAAACAAAGACTTTCCCTAATGAAGCATTTAGATTCAAAAATAAACTCAGTTACCTATATTTTTGATGAACCAACAATGGGACTTCATGAAATTGAGAAAAACAATATTTTTAACAAAATAGAAAAAATAAAGAATTTAGGAAATAGTGTCTTTTTAATTGAACATGATAAGAACTTTATAAAAAAATCTGACGAAATCATAGATTTTGGTCCTTTTGCTGGAATTAATGGAGGTAAAATTGTCTATCAAGGGAATTATGAAGGGCTTCTTAAAACACCTAACTCAATAACGGGTAAATATCTTACTGGTGCTTTGAAATTGCCAACAAAGAGCATAGAAGAGTATATTAAAATTACCGAAACAACACCAAAACTTAAAATATTAAATGCCACTAAGCATAATTTGAAAAATATAGATGTGGATATACCTCTTAATGCCATTACTGGAATATGTGGTGTTTCGGGAAGCGGAAAGAGCTCCTTAATCTCTGACACGCTAGTACCATTATTAAAGAAATATTTTAACACTAAAAAATCTAGAAAAGAGATTAAAAAAACAACGAAATCTAATGAGAATGTTGAAAAATGGGAAAAGCTAACTTCTCTTGATGGAGCTCATAAATTGGATGGTTTCTTAGAAGTATATCAAGAACCAATTGGCAGACATCATAATTCTAATATTTTAACTTATACTAAAATTTGGGAGAAAATAAGAAAGATATTTGCAAATCAACCTGATGCTATAAAAAAAGGTTATAAAATGGGATATTTCTCGTTTAATTCGAAGGGGGCGTGTCCTGAATGTAGAGGTGCTGGATTTAAACGATTATGGTTAGGACGTTTATATGTTTATAACAAGTGTCCCAAATGTAAGGGAAAGAAGTTTAAAGATGAAATATTGGATATTAGATATAAAGGAAAGAACATAGTGAATATCTTAGATTTGTCTATATCTCAAGCTGCAGAGTTTTTCAAGGATGTTAAAACAATCTCAAACATGTTTTCAATTTTAGAACGCATTGGAATGGGTTATTTAACACTTGGCCAACCAACTTCATCTTTAAGTGGTGGGGAATCTCAAAGAGTTAAAATTGCTAAAGAATTAGGACGAAATAAAAAAGGTCATATTCTCTACATTCTTGATGAGCCAACTTCTGGGCTTAGTCTGTATGATGCAGGGAAGTTACTATCATTATTACAAGATTTAATTAATGACGGTAATTCTATAATAATTATTGAACATGATTTGGACGTTCTTTCATATTGTGATTGGATTATTGAACTAGGGCCTGGAGGAGGTCCAAAAGGAGGACAAATAATTGCAATGGGGGCTCCTATTGATATTTCTAACAATGAATCGTCAATAATTGCCCCATTTTTAAAAATTCAAGAAACAAATTAACAAAAAGCAAATGACTATTACAAAAAAAAGAGAGTATTGGCCAACTAATGAATGGAAGTTAGCATCTCCCGAATCTGTAAATATTGATTCAAAAAAATTGTATGTACTTGATAATGAAATTGAAGTAAGATTAAGGGGAGTTAATTCTTTTCTGATTGTTAAAAATGGAAATATAATACACGAAAAGTATTATAATGGCTATAATCGAGAACAAACAAACCATATGTGTTCAGTGACCAAAACCATTATATCTGTTTTAATTGGAATTGCAATTGAAAAGAAATTCATAACAAGTGTTAATCAAAAAATACTTGATTTTTTTCCGGATTTTAAACCTAAAAATACTGACTATTTAAAGAGCCAATTGAACATAAAACATTTTTTAACTATGAGAACTGGATTATTATGGATGACTAGAGGAATGGGACATGAACTAATGTTTAGAAGACTACTCAAACAGAAGAATTGGGTAAGATCCATTCTTAATTTACCTGTTGATGAGAAGAAATATGGGCAGTTTCAATACAGTAGTGCTGTTTCCCATTTACTCTCGGTAATTATTGCGAAATCCTCAAATACAAGTACAAAAGAATTTTCTGAGAAGCATCTTTTTAAACCTATTGGGATATCAAATAATATACCATGGATGAAAGATCCTCAAGGTTTTAATATTGGTGGTTATGGATTAAAATTAAAACCAAGAGATTTGGCAAAATTTGGGTTTTTGTATCTTAATCAGGGCTTATGGGAGGATAAACATATAATTCCTAAAGAATGGATTGTAGAATCTTTACAAAATTATGGTGATGGATATGGATATCATGTATGGATTACAAAAATTGGAAGATTCGATGTCTTTATGGGTACAGGTTACGGTGGACAGTATCTAACTTGTATTCCAAAATTAGATTTAATTATAGTTATAACTTCTAATGCACTACTAAGAAGGTGGAGAAATCCAAGATATATTATTGACAGATTTATACATACTTTTTTTTAAATAATTAGCACTCTCGTGCTTAAAGAGATGAAATTTATCATTTTAAGCTATTTTTCATAAATTGCAAACACTTTAGAGGTAAAATTAATATGAAATTATTAGTAAAATAAGATATTGAAAGTTTATGAATGACCAACCTATTCCCAAACATCAAATTCGAGAAAAAACCCCAGATGATGAGGGTGATATATTTGCTGACAAAAAACTGTTAAAAAAGATAAAGAAAGAAAGAATCAAATTAAATAAAGAAAAAGGTGAATGGGAAAATAAATTTACCCAAATTGAAAAATACAGAGAAAATATAGAAGATCTAGAGAAAAAACGAAAAAATGAAGAAATTGAATTAAAAAATCTCCGTGAACAGCGAAATATCATTCAGAACAGCTTAAAAAAAGTTAAAAATGATATAGAAAAACAAAAAAATGAGTTAGATGTAAGAGAACAGAGATTAAAAGACAAAATTAGAAAGGAAAATGATGCTTTAATTCAGAAAAAAGCAGAAATAGAAAAGTTTAGGAAGAAATTAGATAAACTGAGAGAAGAGCTAGGAAATGAAAAAAAGTCAATAGATCAAGAAAAATGGAGAACGGAGAAACAACTTAAAGATATAAAAACTAAAATTCCTGGAATGGAGAGAAGAAAAAGTGCGCTTGAGAGGACTAACGAGGATTTAGAGGATAGATTGGCAGATTTAAGAAATGAGATAAAAAACTTAATTAAGGAGAAAGATACTCTCAATAGAGAAGTGAATAATCTAAATAGGGAGTTATTTGATGAAAAAAACAGGATTATTGATGAAAAAAGAAAGTTAAAAGAAAACAAAGAGAAATTACGGTATCAAAAAGACGAATTAAACCTGAAGGCTCGCGATATTGGAAAGAAAAAGGAAGATCTAAAAAAGTATAGAAATAGAGTGGAAAATGATGTAAAAGGTCTGGAAAACAGAAAAAGGCAACAAGAAGCAAGAATGAAGGAATTAAAAAGTAAGGTCCCTAAAGCAGAAAACAAGTTCCACTCTTTATCTGACAAAATTCCCCCATTGGAAGAAAAATTTAAAAGATTAAATAATGATCTGCGACGTTTAGAAAGGGAGAAATCAGAGTTAAATAATGATAAAAAAGCGATAAAACGGGAAAGGGAAAAATTAGAGAAGGACAGACAAAGATTTCAAAGTGAAAAAAGAAATTTTGAAAAAGATTTGAGAAAGTTAAAGACCATCCCCAAACAAAAAATGAGGTCTAAGACTCCTTCAAAATATTAATAAGCACATTTATTGTGAAATTCATGGAATATATAAAAGGTATTGAAGGAGATTATATTGAAACTAAGAAAACTAACTTAATTTTTGATGTAAAAGGGTTACTCCACCCAAATGATAGAAAAATCTGTTTTTTAAGGTTTTATCCGCATATAGAGGGAGATCGGATAAAAAATGGAATTATGTATAAAAAAGTATACAATTTAGATGAGCGTTATTCATTATTAAGAAAATTTTATCCTGATTATCTCTTTTATTCTAAAGAACTTGATCTTGAAATACAAGGTGTCTATAATAATGATATTAAAAGAATTTACTCACCCAGAGATTCTTTAAAAGAATTATCTGAAAAAGAAAACCTTTCTAACATTGAAAATTGCTCTAAAGCTTTATGTGAATTATTTATAGATAAAGGGAATATCTCCCGTAATTCAATTGGGATTACTGGTTCAGTTATGATTGGTCTAAATAAAGAAGATTCAGATATTGACATAATTATTTATGGTACAGAAACTTCTCTTAAATTTCAAGAAAAGATTGTAGATCTATTCTCAGAGCCCAATCAATTTAGAAAGTACAATCCAGAGGAATTTAAATCTCATTATATCTGGAGGGTTGGAGGATCAGACATATCGTTTAAAGAGTTTATGAGGAGTGAACAGAGAAAGCTACATCAAGGTAAATTCCATGGTAATGATTTTTTTGTAAGATACATTAAGAGCCCTATTGATTGGAGAGGAAAATTTTATGATTATCAGTATAAAAACTGTGGTAGAATTAAAGCTGAAGGTTTAATAACTGACTCTAAGGATTCAATATTTACACCTTGCTCTTATAAAATTAAAACTTTAAAAATCCTAAGTAAGGATCCAACAATGAATAATGTCAGCTTCAATGAAATTTCCAAAATAAATTCTTTTCGAGCACGCTTTTGTGAGCAGGCTAAGGATGGAGAAACAGTTTTGGTAGAGGGGAAATTAGAAAAAGTTATTTTCCAGAAAAAATATGGATACTTTCGAATCTTACTAACTGATCAAACAAAAGACAAAATGATAATTATAAACTGAAATCAAATAATTAACACATTATTAAAATGTTTTAATTGAAGTATAGTTTTTAATAACTGATGGATATTTTTAACGCTGATCTTCATATTCACAGTCCACATTCAATCGCAGTGTCAAAATCATTGAATTTAGATACAATGGTTGAAACTTCTAAAAAGAAGGGTTTGAATATTCTCGGTACTGGTGATATCTTGCAACCAGAATGGCTTAACTACATGGAAACCAATCTAAAAAAAAAAGCTAATGGATCTTTTTTATATAAGGGTGTTTTTTTTATCCTTCAGACTGAAATAGAAGATATAGAAAGCATCCATCATGTAATATTATTTCCTGATTTCGATTCAGTGAAAGAAATTCAAAAAAAGTTAAAATCTTACTCAAAAAATATTTTAAATGAATGGGGCGGAAGACCTAGAGTTAATCTATCACCCCCCGCATTAGTTGACATAGTTTCAGATTCAGGAGGTATAATTGGACCCGCCCATGCGTTTACCCCATTTAAAGCTATATTTCGCCAGGGTAAATTTGACTCAATTGAGGATTGTTATCAAGACGCAGCTAATAAAATCTACTTCTTAGAATTAGGTCTTTCAGCTAACACTGATCTTGCGGATAGATTGGATAGTTTAAAAAATATATCCTTTTTAAGCAATAGTGATGCACATTCTCAAGGACCAAGCTCTTTAGGACGTGAATTTAATCGGTTAGATCTTGATAATCCCTCTTTTGGGGAATTATTGCTTGCATTAATGAGAAAAGACAAAAGAAAAATTGTATTAAATGTCGGTTTACACCCTAAACTAGGAAAATACTATAATATGTTTTGTAATAAATGCCGTAGAAGAGTAATTTTTAAAAAAGCAAAGAAACCAGGATTTTCTATTTTCAATCACTATACTAAGAATGAAAATTTTGTTACCTATTATACCGAAGATCCTCCTACGGCAAAAAAACAATATATTGATCAAGTTGCAAAGAATAAAATGGTTTGTCCGGCTTGTAAAGAGGAAGTGAATAAAAATTTCAAAATAAAGTTAGGTGTAAGCGAAAGAATTGAGAAAATCTCTTCTTTCGAGGAACCTAACCATCCTAATCATAGACCAAAATATATTGATGCGATACCACTAATAGATATTATTCGCTCCGTGAAAGGAATAAAATCTCGGACTAGTAAAACGGTTTTAAATCTCTATAATAAAATAATTCAAGAGCTTGGGAAAGAATTAGAAATCTTAATTGATATGCCCTTAAAAAAAATCGAAAAAATTGATGATGCAATCGTTTCAGTTATTACATCACTTAGAAATAATGAAATTAAATATATTCCTGGCGGTGGTGGCACTTACGGTCAGATAAACCTCAAAGTCTAGGATCAAAACAAATTTTTTAAAGATCTTTGTTTAACCTAAAATAAATATTAGATAGAAAGGCAAATATTCTGTTAAAAATTTTTAAAAATTGATTCTAATGATAGAATAATAAAAATCTATTAGTCTCATTTCATCTTTGGGTTTCAATAATTTTAAATAAATCTCCTTTTGCAATATTGATGATGATACAAAGAAGTAAAATTAAAAAAAAATTTGATGGATATTTAATTTTTTATATAATCTGAAACGTGATTTAAATGTCGACAGAAAAACAAAAAACTGAAAAAGAACTAAAAGAACAAAACCAAACTATCGTAAATCAAGCTCAAGAAAAATTAAATAATGGAAAATGGAATAGAGCCATTCAATTATTTAATAAATCTAGAGAATTTTGTGCCCAAAATGGATGGCCGGATGGCGTAGAATTTGCAGAAGAAATGATTTCAAAATCTAAAGAAAAGAAAAAAATCGAGGATGAAGCATTAGCAAAACAAAGAGCCGAAGAAAAAGCCAAAAGGGATGCAGAAAAGGAAGCTTTGGCGAAACAAAAAGCAAAAGAAAAAGCCATAAAAGCGAAGGAAAAAGCAGCGTTAGCTGTGCAAAAGGCAGAGGCAAAAGCTAAAAGTTTGTTAGAAAAACAAGCGTTAGCAAAAGAAAAAGCCAGACCTTTAACTGAAGAGGAACTTTTAGCGCAAAAGGAAGCAGAAGAGAAGGCAAGAATTGAGAAAGAAGCATTAGCGAAGAAAAAAGCAGAAGAAAAGGCAGCATTGGCAAAGCAGAAAGCTGAGGAAAAAGAGGTATTAGCAAAACAAAAAGCCGAAGAAAAAGCCAAAAAGGATGCAGAAAAGGAAGTTTTGGCAAAGGAAAAAGCAAAAGTAAAAGCTATAAAAGCCAAAGAAAAAGCAGTACTAGCTATGCAAAAGGCAGAGGAAAAAGCTAAAAGTTTATTGGAAAAACAAGCGTTAGCAAAGGAAAAAGTTAGACCTTTAACTGAAGAGGAACTTTTAGCTCAAAAAGAAGCAGAAGAGAAATTAAGAATTGAGAAAGAAGCATTAGCGAAGAAAAAAGCAGAAGAAAAGGTAGCATTGGCAAAGCAGAAAGCTGAGGAAAAAGAGGTATTAGCAAAACAAAAAGCCGAAGAAAAAGCCAAAAGGGATGCAGAAAAGGAAATTTTGGCTAAAGAAAAAGCAAAAGAAAAAGCTATAAGAGCTAAGGAAAAGGCAGAGGAAAAAGCTAAGAGTTTGTTAGAAAAACAAGCGTTAGCAAAAGAAAAAGTCAGACCTTTAACTGAAGAGGAACTTTTAGCACAAAAAGAAATTGAGGAGAAAGCAAGAATTGAGAAAGAAGCGTTAGCCAAAAAAATAGCGGAAGAAAAAGCCAAAAGAGATGCAGAAAAGGAAGTTTTAGCAAAAGAAAAAGCAGAGGAAAAAGCTAAAAAAGCTAAGGAAAAAGCAGAAGAAAAATCTGTAAAAGCCAAGGAAAAGGCTGAAGAAAAGGCAAAAAAATTATTAGAAAAAGAAGCCTTAGCAAAACAGAAAGCGGAAGAAAAAGCTAAGAAAGAGGCAGAAGAAAAAGCCAAGAAAGAGGCAGAAGAAAAAGCTAAGAGAGAAGTAGAAGAAAAAGCTAAGAGAGAAGCAGAAGAAAAAGCTAAGAGAGAAGCAGAAGAAGAAAAAGCGAGGAAGGAAAGAGAGATTTTAGCCCAGAAAGAAGCTGAGGAAATAGCACGGCACGAAAAAGAAATCTTAGCCCAGAAAGAAGCTGAGGAAAAAGCAAGGAAGGAGAGAGAAATTTTAGCTTTAAAAGAAGCTGAAGAAAAATCAAAAAAAATAGTTACTTTTAATGATATAGAAATAACCCAAATTGAAGCAGAATTCCTTCAAGAAATAGAAAATCAATTGGGTAAACAATTTAATTTATGTGAAAAAGTCAATGATACTACTGAAATGGGTTTTTCAGTGAGAAATTACCATATTTCCAGTATTAGCCTGTATTATAGTGGTATTACAAATCTACCAAAGATAATTGGGTACCTCCGATCCATAAAAGAACTATTTTTACATGAGAATCAGTTAACTGCACTCCCAGAATCAATTGGAAACCTAAAATCACTCCAAGTACTTAAGTTAAATAGTAATAGTTTAACAGCTCTTCCAGAGTCGGTAGGAAACCTTTCCTCCTTGAAGATTTTAGATCTAATTAATAATGATTTAGATACACTCCCAGAGTCAATAGGAAACCTAAAATCACTCCAAGTACTAGAACTAAGCAGCAATAATCTAATTATGCTCCCAGAGGCGATAGGAAACCTTAACTCACTTAAAACACTACACTTGAGTTTTAATCAGCTGTCGAAACTCCCTAATTCAATTAGTAGAATCTCCCCTCTTGAAGATCTTAACTTAATGAACAATCAACTTACAGCTCTTCCATATTCTATAGGAAACCTAAATTCCCTCCAAAAGCTAAAATTGTTGAAAAATCAATTATCGAGTCTCCCTGAATCGGTTAATAAACTTGAATCACTTAAAGAACTTGACTTGAGTTATAATCAATTTTCAATCCTCCCAGAGGTAATTACAACACTAAAATCGCTTGAAACCCTTAATATTGGTGGTAATCAATTATCTACCCTCCCAGATTCTATAGGAAATCTAAAAACACTGAAACACCTTGGATTAGAGAAGAATGAGATAGTTAATCTCCCTGAGTCAGTAGGAAACTTAAAGTCACTTGAGGTACTAGATTTGGAAAAGAATCAATTAACTACTTTCCCGGATGCACTAAAAATTTTGGAACGAGAAAGTGTAATGATTTTTAAGTAATTGTAAATGAATTTTTACAATTTTTTTTTAATTTAAAAAATATTGTTGTTTTCTTCAATTATAAGTTTAGGAGTGCCAAAAATGATTGATACACCTATTTCCTAAAATATATAGACTTGAATCCCGGAGAGAAGCCTTTGTTAATTTCACTAATCTTTTTGTTAGAATTTTTTTCTTTTTCTGAGTGTATCATTTTATTCACTTGTGCTTATATTTGAAAATTTATAAAAAAAAGTTAAAAAAGAGTCTCAAGATATTTTGAGATCGATTTGAAAGAGTTAATGAACTCGTCTAATTCAAACATATCTGTTATTCTGTTAGCCCATACGTTGTTGTATGCGAAATTATAATCTACATTTCCATCAAACCTTTTTAGGAGAAGATACGCTGAAAGTTCTGCTAGGATTTCATTTTTCGCATACTCTTTCTTCTGGTGTCCTGCTATTTTTAAGATTTCTACTGTAATGTAATGCCCGATCTCATGGAATAATGTATGAGAAGATTTTTAGTAAAGGGTTATCCTAAAAAAAAAAAAAAATAATACTCAATAAGTTAGAAAATAAGTTTTTGGTCGTAACCAAAACTTAAGAAAAATAGAATTAATTATCTTTTATCTCTATGCTTTCTAAAACAGTCTCGACAATAGACAGGTCTACCTTCCGTAGGCTTAAATGGCACTTCGCACTCGTTTCCGCAGTCGGCACAAGTGGTTTTATGCATCTCTCTATTATCATAATTTCTATTAGACATACTTTCACCAAATTATAATTTTATACTTGAAACTTTGAGATATCTCTGTTCAAGCATGTAAGATATATGATTAAATTTAATAAACCTTGGCATTATGAAAATCACACTTCAAAATTCTGGTAGAAAATATCTTGGTTATTTTTAGCGTAATTGGGTTAACTAGAGGTATTTGGAGAGAGAAATGTGAAAGATTTTAAAACTTTAGGGAGATAGGGCTTTTTTCCTATGTGTTATTTTATGTTTATTATACTTTCTGAGGTATAAAAGTCCTCCTATCTCTGTCAACTTCTTCAGCAAAGGAAAAGAAAGATTAGAGTGCAATAAACGAGTATCATAATTTTGTTCTGCCCATACTTGAAAATTTGAGCAATGTCCCCAAAATTCGGCTTCCGGAGTTATATCAAATCCTTCTCCATTTTTTCCATCCAAAGCATTATTTAGTTTCTCTGAAACATCATCTATTGACTGAATT
>LAZR01001130.1_pt1 | contig 17548 bp, 17 predicted proteins | sample 329461 | NCBI WGS metagenome assembly LAZR01 (sample SAMN03002196, study PRJNA259156) | marine sediment metagenome | biome: sea floor; feature: Hydrothermal impacted sediments; material: marine sediment; isolation source: Loki non-amplified sample from Loki's castle hydrothermal vent sediment ...
TAACCTTCTGGTTGATCTCCATTATAACATATAAATTTGTAATTGTTCTTATAATGTCGTTTCCATTGCATTTCTGTCCTTAGACCAATATAATCATAATATTCTGTAGCCTGTTGGTATACATTTCTAATATCATCGTTAATTCTCTCAACTTCTTTCATGTGACAATTTGTTTTTTTACAAATAATATCTGAAATCTCAAACTGGTATAAAACTGCCTCGTCGACAAGTTTGTAGCCCAACATTTCATAAAAAGCAACTTTAAATGGGTAAAGAATTGATATTGGAAATTGAGTTTCGTGCAAATCTTGGAATATTTTTATTAAAATTTCTCTTACGATGCCTCGATTGCGGTATTCTGGCTTTGATGCAACACCGTCTATCCCTCCCATTTTGAAAACACTAGACCGTACTTTAACATCAAAAGGAACTACACCGCTCGCAGCTACTAATAAATCTTTCTCAAATGCTCCATAGAATTGATCCATAGGTCTCGATTTACCTGGCATTACCAAATTCTCATACGTGTTATTCGATGTCTCAAAGGCGTAACGAGATAATTTTCGATATGCTTCACGCTCCTCTTCTTTTAGTTTTCTAATCAGCATTTTTTTCAATTTAAATTCTTTTCTATACACCCACTGGTATGTTGACTCATAATTTTTAATTTTTTAAATATTTTATGTAGTTTTTGGAATATATCTGACCAAGTCCAAAAATCTCCTCAACCTATGTAAGGTGAATATAAAGAATTTTAATGAGATATGCTATTTCTAATATTAAAACGTGTAGATCACATAGTATAACTGAACATTCTTCTATATAATTTTAAGTTTTTAGAATGCTTCACTACTACGGTACTATTAAGAAATAACTGCAAATTCCTGTCTTAAAATTGATACATATTCGGGATTTCTCTCATGGAATGGAATTTTCTCTTCACCTGAATAGATATCTGATGCATTTGAGTGCTTTACCATCTTGGAATAAGGAATAATCGCATTTGAAATATTGAAAATTAATTCTGAAAAAGTTCTTGGCTCTTTATTAATGATATCTTTTATCATTTTTATTTAACACCAATATCTATACAGTTAAAAACAATAATTATAGATAAAGCATCTATTATGTCACCAAATGCTGTTTTTATTATATAAAGGAATATGGTAAAATTCTGAATTCTTCTTCTTCTAAATATAATTTCTATCAAGATTTAAAGCCAGATTGAAACAAAATAGAAAAACAGAGAGAAAATTGTTTTTTATCTTTAAAATTCTGAAAATTCTTGACGTAATATCATTTTAAATTCAGTTTCTCTCTCTTTAAAGGGGATATTTTCATTTCCAGAATAAATATCTACTTGTTTTGTTTTTTTGAAGATTTTACCGAAGGGGATAACTAAATCTGAAATATCATAGCTTTTTTCCTTCGTTTTTTCATAATTCTGCTGATATAGGTCATATACAGAATCTACAATCTCCATTTTGGTCTTTTCACGTCCAATTTAAGTGCTATATTTTATATATTCTATTTTCTTTATATTTTAGAGTTAATCCAACTTGCTTTATTTCTTGACCATGAGTAAAAATTAAATTTTTAATTGCTTTTACATTTACATCAAATCGCTCTGCTATGTCTTCTAAACTAACATCTTCAACCATGTCAAAAAATTGAGGTAGTTCCTTAATTATTGCTTTTTCATACGGTTTTAATGTCTTATCTAATTGGATAGTTGCAGTTTCTAAAGCAAGTTGTTCTGAAATTTCTCTAACATCAATCCCATAATTATTTTTCAATACATCAGGATTATTTTCTATCCACTGATGAGCCATATTTCTTACAGTATTTGACAGAGAAGTATTTCTATTGGCTGCCATCTTACTAACAACTTTCCTATCAAATTCGTCCAATTTAACTGATATTCTTTTCTGTTTTTCCTCAACATTTCCTTGATTCTCTGGTTCAGATGGCATTTTATAATCTTCTTCTCCGACAAAAATAAATGATTGATCTAAAAATGATCTTCTAAGTATATAAATATTTGCAATTTAGATCCAATAATGCAACAATTGTGATGCATACATTTAAATATGAATTCAAATTAATAATATCTTAATGATATCAGAATGTCATATCGATATTGCTTAAATTTAAAATAGAATTGTGTGTGTGAGATGTTAGAACTTTATACCCCCGAATATGAAGTAACAAATACCAAAGAACGTATTACTATCGATTTATTAAAAGATGGTCAAGATTTTCTAATACAATTTGAAATTAATCATGATTTTTTACTAGATACAGTTTCACTTGTCTACAAATATTTAAGAAACAACAGGAAAATCCCTCATAATGTATTTAAATTCTTCATAGCTTCATATTATGTAATTTCAAGGCATCCTTTTAGCTTCCCTTCTCATGAAACAAAAAAAGATTTTTGTCAGAAATTTGGTCTTCCAGTAAGCTCGTTAGAATATTGCGTGGAAAAGATAACAGACTCCTTAAATTATATCAAAATTCTTGATGACATGAATTTTCCTTATTTCATTGATCCCAAAAGAGATATAAGCCTGAATTTCATCAAAAAGCTTATCAAAGCTAAAGTAGATAAAGCCATGATGAGTTTTTTACTCAGTAATCAACCTATAAATTCCCAAATTCTTACGGAAGAATTAATTTATGAAGTGATCTTCAGACAGAAGGCTTTTCCAGAAGAATTATTCCGACAGCTGTATGAAATTGTTTTTGAGTATATTGAAAGAGCTTTTTCTGATTACCATCAATATATTAATCTCCAAAAAAAATATTTTATTTAGTAAACACGAGAATTAGAGATTATTTTTCACTTTTCCTTAAAATTTAGTCATATCTGCTAAGGTTTCAGTAAACAATAAACTAATCTTTTTTATTCACTTTTTCATAAAGATTTACATCATCAATAATTTCGTTTACTTTAGAGAATAAGCCCAAAATTAAGTGTAACTCTTTTTTTGACATAAAATTACGTCCAAAAGAGTTTCTGAATGCATAAAATATTTTATCTTTTTTATAAGAAGATACCTTTAATTTTACTATTAAATTTTTTATTATTCTATAAAGTATTTGACGATCATCGTTATCAGCCAATAATACAGGATTCTTTCCTCTTCCGATCTTTAATATATTTACTTTTTTAAATATTTCATATAAGATTATTCCACATGCATGGGATAAATTTAACGTGGGATATTGGTTACTAGTGGGAATTCTTAAAAGAAGATCTACATCACTTATTTCTTCATTAGTTAATCCTTGTGATTCCCTCCCAAAAAGGATGGCTATATTTATAGGGACCTTTGAACGTGGTAATGCTAAATCTTCTGGAAAAATGGCTAATCTTCGAATATTAGAATAATTTTTACCTTTTGCCGTTGTAGCTATAATAAAATCGAAATCTTTCATGAAATTCTTAAATTCGGCAATGTGATCTTCGTGATTTTTAATATCTATAATAATAGCATTAAAAAGCACATCTCTGCCATGCATCGCATATCCTTGAGTCTCATAGCTTAGAATTTTATCTCTACTTTCAATTGGATTGAAAATCACTAGTTTTTTAAAATTAAAATTCTCCATTATACGAGTTATAGAACCAATATTCGCCGCGTGCTCTGGTCGCACCAACACAATAGTAAAGGACAAATTGTGATATACTCCTGAAATTTGAGTTTCTTTGTGCGATCCCACATCTCTCTTGATTTTTTTTTTATTCGACAAAGTTTAGACCTCATTCTATTATATGAATAGAATTTCATTTTAGACAAATTAAAATAAAGTTAAAGATTTTTTCATAAGCTTAAGTCTTTAAATGAAATAAAAAAAAAAGAAATTGTAAGAATTATTAAAAAACTTATCTAAGCGGGGAATACGGTAGTGCATATAAAGGAACAATTCTTTCCTTGGGAGCGTTTTCTCGAAGTTGTCGGACCCATTGTTGTTCTTTGCTAAAAGGTCTATATGCCATAGCTTCAGTGCTGAAAAGAACATCTCCTTTCCATAAATCGATTACCTCATTTGGACTTCCAGCAATTGGTCGCCAACTAGCGATAATCGGAAAAACTTTATATCCTGCCGCTACTCCGGCAATGAAATCAGACATCTTCCCCGGATTTACTTCAAGAATTGCCATGCTATAGACCCTAAGAGGGGTTTTCTGACTATCTTCAATTGCTTTGTGCAATACCTCTGGTGGAACGGCTCCTATTGGCTCCAATAACCGAGTGCGACGTTCAGGGGAAAAAACTTCCAACTGGGCTGTGTATTCACCCCATTCTCTATCCTGACTAGCCTTAATACGGAAATTCTTCAATGCCTCTATATCATCAAACTCAAATATTTGGGTAGTCTGCATAACCCATTCATAATTCCCATTCCATGCAGTTACTAAACGTGCTCCAAGACGTTTACATGCAGGGATTAATAATTCTTGGGCTACCTTAATATACTCATCCCGAATATCTGGACTCGCTGGTGTAATATTAAGAGTTTGCTCTAAATATATCATTTTTCTGAAATAATTAACTTAAGATTATATCTTATTCAAAGAAATGTTTTATTAAAGCTTTTGTAGTACTGGATTGATGACTATATTTTTAACGCTGTTAAATTAAAGCCCTAAAATATTTAACGATTTCTTTTTCCAAACAAACTCCATTCAATTTATTTATATGAACAATACCCGTTGGACAGGTAATATTAATCTCAGTAAGGAAATCTCCAATAACATCGAGACCTACAAAATGTAGCCCGTTCCTAACAAGAAATTCTGAGATATTATTAGCGATTTCACTTTCCCGTGGTGTTATAGTTGTTTTTCTGGCAATACCACCTTGTCCTAAGTTTGCTAAATAATTATCTTTTAATGGTTCTCTTAAAACCCCACCGATAATTTTCCCTCCCAAAATAAGGATTCTTTTATCTCCTATACTTACTTCCGGAATATATTTCTGTATCATCACTGGCGTTGTATAATTCTGGGTATATGTTTCCAATATTTTTTCAGAATTTTCGTCAATTTTTTTAATCCACTCAACAGAACGACCCTGAAATGAGGCTAAGGATTTCAAAATAAGACCATTTGGGTGATTGTTAAGAAATGAGTATATTTGAGATTTATTGGAACTTACTATTGTGTCAGGCATATATTTTAAAAAAGGCAAAGTTATCAATTTTTCATTAAAATTGCGTAATGCTTGGGGAGAATTGACAACTAAACTACTTGTAAGCGAAAGTAATTGAGTACAATAATGGTAATTTAAATCGTAAGGAGGATCTTTTCTCATAAATATTATGTCGAAAGAATTTAAGGAGGAGAGCATATCCTCCCCAATTTTATATTTTTCATTTTGGATAGCAAACGATTTGGAGATGCTTTTTACATCATACTCATAAAAAATATCTTGAATCCGACAAAAAAAAACACTGATTCCTTGTCGAAATGCTTCTTTCATAATCGCATAAGTAGAATCGGTTTCAAGTTTAAGTTCTTCGATAGGGTCAATTATAAAAAGCCACTGCAGGATGATCACTAATTAAATTCTTTTTTAGTTTCTTTCAAATGCTCAAAAGCAATTGCTAAACTTGCAACCAATGCAAGCATAGAATAAAGTGAGAAATTACCATCCTTTAAAATGATTGGACGAGTTAATTCATTATCAATTAATTGTTGGAAATCCATTCCTTTTTTATTTAAATTATCGGTATTATCTTGTAATAAGTTAAACCGCATGAACCCACCAACTGTGTTTTCTCCAACATTATATAATACTGGTTCTGCGGGATGATTGTCAATGGAATATTTAGTAGTTATTCCTTCCTGAATCATAATACTATTTATCTTTGATTTTTCCTTACCGTGAGTCATTTTTTTTCTATTCTTTGAGTTAAGGTTTATTATTTCATCACCAGATGAGACAGTAATAACCCCTAAACCATAAGTACCAGAATTATTCTTCACAAAAACATATGGCGCTTCAGATACATTGTATTCCCTATATTTTTGAGTTATTTTCTCTATTACTGAATCTACAACTTCAGCAGTTTCTTTAAGGGTGCTTCTATCTTTAAAATTCACGTCATCTACATGAGAAAAAAAAGTCCCTAAAAGCCAGGGATCTGTTGAAGTTAGCTCTGCAATTTCATTGATAAATGAATGATAACATTGGAAATGCGTGCTTTTTTTTCTATTGTACCAACCTAAAGAAATTGGGGGTATTACTAATTGTGAAATATCTCCCAAAATTTTTGGTTTACCGACAGAAAAATCGTTATTTAGTAGGATTATTCCATCTTGGAATGATTTTGTGTATATTGAGTTTCCATTTCGGTGAATTCTTTCAACTTCTAATATATTCCCCTCTCCAAGGGGTACGTGTTTTTTGTGTATTATCTCACCAGCATCAAGGAAACCTAAAGAGGTAGTATATCCCGCCCTGTTCAATATTTGAGAGAGTACCTGAATATTTTTAAAATAGAATTTATTCCGGGTATGATTCTCAAGGATAAGAAGTATATTTTTACTCTGGGAAATTGATTGTAAATTTTTAAAAAACATTTTAGAAGCATAACCTCGAGAATCGGGATCAAGATTATTAAATCCCGAGGGGAACACGTTAGAATCTACAATTGAGACTTTGTTCCCACTGTCTCTTATATCAAAAGAGGAAAATATTGGAAGATTAACATTGTATTCTTTAAGAACCTCCACCTTTTCACTATACCAGTTATTGATCTGTTCTCGCTGTTTTTTCAAGTGATTTTGGAGGTGTTCTGAGGTTTTCATTTAAGTAATTGAGCTTTAGCAGTTTTAATAATGTATTAAGATTTAGAGATGATTAGAATTTTTTATTTTAGAGATTTTCAATCATGAAAATGAAATATCCCTTTTCATTTTTACTTACAGTGGTATATTATAATAAAAAGGAGTTTTTTAATTTTTCTGTATCCTCTCAATTAGAAAAAATATCGCATGAAAAATATATAAATATGTAAAGTCTCATTAAATAGTTACATATTATTTAACGATACTTTGCTACATGATTTTGAATTTTAACTTATAAAACGTAAATCTACAATAAATTAATCAGATGCCAGTTTATAAGAAGATTGGAGAATTTCTTGAATTTTTCAATATTAGCAACGCAGATCGTACCTTATACGAATGGAAACCTGAAAGATCTTTTAGAAGATTTGATTTAGATCTTAATATTGTAAAACAAAATCCGATAAATGATATTTTTTTTCATAGAGATAAAGGTAATATGAAAATAGTTTATATTAAAAAGGATGATCTTATATACACCGTTGGTTCGAGCCCAGAAGTACAATATCAATTATTGGAAGCGTTAATAGAACATATAGATTTAGAATTTAATGAAACCTATGATGTGGAAGTAATATTATCTTATAGTGATTTCACTGCAAGCATTTTTAATGGATTTAAAGAGATTGTGGATAAAATTATAAAAGATTTTGGTAATTTAGATTTGGTTAAAAGAATTCAAGTGGAATGTAGAGTTTGTAATGCAGTGCTTCCTCTTTTTGTTAAGAAAAGTTTTATCGAAAATGCCGAATCTTATCCTGTACCAATAGTATATAAACATAAAGGGCATGCTATACTCTGTTTCATTGATCAAGATTTTCAGCATCGAGGAGTAGAACTTGTTAATATAACTGGTTAATAGAGACTCAATAAGAAACAAATTTAACATGACAAATCCTTTTAATTAATATGTTAGGAGATCAAGAAGATCCAAAAATTCTTTTAAATCTATTTCAAAGTATCTCAAAACACTTTTTTAATTTATTTTATTATTAAAATTTTACAAACTAAAATGATGATAAAATGATACATTCCGAAAATAGAATTTATAAACCAGTAAGTAATCTAAAAAAAAGTTGACCATCGGGATTTAAGACTTCTAATTTATTACTCAAGGAAATAAATATAAAACCTATAATCTTTTAAAATAATATGTCAGAAAATCAGAATTCTAAAGATAAACCCTTGTTTGAAGAAATAGTAAAAAAAACGAAAACAGGGATTACTTTTCCAAAGAATCTTAGAGATTTATTATTTGATGAAGATAGAGATGTTTATTTTAAGTTAGTGGTCCCTAAGGAAAAAGATAAAATAGTTTTAGAATTCTTGAGTGAAGAACAAGCAAAACAATTATCAGAAAAGTTTAAAGCAACCAGACCGAAATCCACTAAAATTACTGGCGAAAAAAGAGTAGTCGAGGTTAAACCATCAGCCCAAATGAGTCCCTCTTGGGGTGAATATTTTATTTATGATTTTAAAGCCAAAGAGAAAGTACAACCTATTTTGGAATCTGCTTTTTATAAATTTGCAGAAACACCAATAAATTTAGAGGACGCAATGGGAAGAGTCAAATACGCTCTGGTTTCCTTTCTTAGTTCAACAAAATCTGAGAATGCAAAATTATATTTTGCTGTTGAAAAGTTCTTGATTGATGTAATTGATAAGTTTAACATACCTAACCTCCTAGATTGGGTTTTTGATAAAATTATCAAGAATATCGAGAGTAAATTTCTTTACGAACAAGCATTATTAGTGCTTGTTGAAACTAGTTTAAAATACAGGAGATGGGAGAAAGCAGAGTTATATATTTTCTATATATTAAAAAATATTGATAACTATTCAAAATTAGAGATATATAATGTAATGAACTCCTTTAAGAATCTTGTTAAGAGTGTAAGATGGGTCGAAAGGACGGATAAAATTGATGTTCTCCTTAGAGAGAAATTAATGGAATATGCTGATATGGATATTGACTACCAAATACAGATCATTGAATTCCTTGAAGATTTAAATTATATTGAACTGGCATATAGTTTAGCTAAAAAGGTACAAGTTAATCTACCTCCTGATAGCATCAAAATTGAGGATATTCGAAAAATTGTAAGAAGATTACATAAAACTCCAATTGCGGAGAATAAGCCTCAATCAAGTATAGATTTTGATTTAGAAGATGAAGAATAGGAGAAAAAAACTTAAGGATTACTGTTATCATCTTCGGAATCTTCTATTCCTTTAAGAGTTTTATCTACCCTCTTGCTTTCCTCTTCTAAAATTTTCTTTTCTTTTTGCTCTATCATTTTCTGTTTCAGTTCCAACTCAACATGAGATAGTTCTTTTTCTTTTTCAATTAATTCTTCTTTTATTTTTAGAGTTTTTTCTTTTTCCAAAATCTCCATTTCTTCTAGAGCTTTCTCTTTCTCCTCTAATTCCAGTTTTTTCATTTTAAGTTCCAAATCTTTTTTCTTTAGTTCTAATTCTTTATCTAAAATCAATGATTCTGCTTTTATTAATTTCTTCGGAATCTTTTTTTTAGGTAGTTTTATAATTGCAATTTCTGCTTTGGATAATTTTGTCTCCTCTTCTAACAATTCCTCTTTTATCTTTAATACTTTTTGTTTCTCCTTAATTGCTTTCTCTTCTAATTCTTTTTCTTTTTCTTTTAACTCTAATTTTTTCTTCTTAATCTCTAATTCTTTCTTCCGTAGTTCTAACTCCTTACCAGTAATTTCAGATTCTTCAATAACTAATTCATCTTCCTTTTTTTCGTGAGCTTCAACAATTTCCTCAATACTTTCTAATGTAACAAAAGACCTTAAAATATCACTGATTTTATTTTTTAAATCTTCATATTCAGGGAGATCTGAAATTTCTTTATTATAATTTGTTAATATTTTTGTAACTAATGAAGAAGAGCTTTTTCCTATTGCTTTTAATGCTTGACTGGCTTTTTCGACCACAAATTCCTTAGCATCAGCGAGTTTTGAAGCAATAGTTTTAATTAAGGATTCATCATCAATTACATTATCCCCACCAGCCATATACACTAATAATTGTAAATCTGCTTCCCTTACGTTAGGTTCTTCCGAGTTTAATAAATCTTCACTATAGGGTAAAAATAAATCGCATTCATTTTCACAAATAGTCTTTAATAATAATAGAAAAGTATATCTCAAGACAGAATCTTTTTTAGAAAGATTTTCGAGCAAGGAAGGGATATCAATGATTATGTTCTCAATTAGGAATCGGAGTACAATTCTTCCCCCATGAATAGATAATAACAACTCGATGATATCTTCTAACCTATCAATATAATTATCCTCTGTAGAATCGCCAAGGTATAAAGCTATTAATTGAACTGCATCATCAATTCTTCCATCTTTAACAAAATCTTTTATTGATTTAATTTCTGTGGATTTTCTTCCATTTTCTTCCATTTTTATCACTAATTTTTTTAAATTTAATTATACCCATACTATAAAATAATCCGTATAGATCTGGGTTATGAAATTCAATATTAATCGTAAATCTCTAAATCTAAGAGGAACCCTCTTTCCATCATCAGAATAGTTATTAGTCAAGAGAGATATCGATAGAGTTATTTCTAAATTTTGGTTCTTATCCATCTGTAAATGTATTTCTTCACAATAATTAGTTAAAGTATTAAGATCTTCCCAAAATATATTCCAAAAATATTCATCAGCTTTAGAATTAAATTCTTCTGAGGGATTATCAATTACTTTTGAAAGGACATCATATGGGACCATAACAGTTATCTCTACATTTTTAGAAGGAACGAATTTTAAATTTATTTCTGGGAAATACTCTTCAGCGAAAATCCTACATATTCCAATTAGAAGTTCTAGGTCAGTTATATTCTCACGATTTGCATTACAAAGTACATATTTTTCATTTATAAAAATAATGTGAACGTTTTGTTCGAACTTAAAGATAAAAAAATTACTTGTTAAAAGATATTTAAAATTTTCATTCCTATTTTGGATTCGGTCATCAAAAATCTTTATTGACTCCTCCCAATTCCTAAACGACATAAATTTATTTAATTTGCGGTAATCCCCATGAAAAAATATATCTAAAAAATCAATAAGATAGAGAAAGGCATCATTAGGTTTATATACTACTCTCTTATTTCTAAAATCTCTCTCAATTACACCTTTATGGACACTATAACAAAATTTGGGTAAATCCTCTATTTTTAAATCATTTTTTATCCTTAATTTAAGAAGAAATCTTTTTGAGCACAATGGCGTCAAAGTACAAACAATTCTATCGCGCTCACATTCTTCAAAACACAAAAATCTTATTCTCTTATTGAGTAAATCAATTAATTCTGATTTAAATTTTGTTTCTGTCTCATTCTTCAGAAATTTTGTGATATGATTTGGTTGTAATGGCATTCTTTCTTGAATTCAGTTTTCACTTGCATATCCTATGAAAAATAAATTAATAAACTCTAATATTTGTTATTGTTTTTCAAAATTTGAATACTAATACTTTAACTAAAGAATTATTAATCAGTATTTCTTCTTTTTTCTTGTGTTAAGGCAGATACATATTTTTTTTGAACAACAACACATCTTTGTAAAGGATTTTGCTAAAGGATTTGGGTATGTGGAATTAAAAAACGTTCAAGAAATTATTAAAAAATACATGGCTTTACCAATTATAGGCAAAACACTCAGCCGAAAGATTTCAAATTTCCAAATCTTTCATCAAGGTGAAGATAATCTATATTTCTTGTTCGTAACAGATTTAGTTGATACAATCCAATATATTGAAAAATATATAAAAATGACAATGGATAAATTCAGTGAGTTATTCCCAGAACCTCTCAAGATCAAGGAAACTGACACTGCCCGAAATGAGTTCTCGATCTTTCTTAATCAAATACAAAAAGATCTGAGATCTAAAATATCCATTATAGGTCCAGCTTATGTTGGAAAGACTACTCTTTATAATCTCCTTAGAAGTAATGATGAAAAGACCATAATGGATTTTGCGAAAGCATCATCGCTTAGTATAAATGGTATAAGCTTTGAACTCTGGGATTTTCAATTAAGGAATAATTTTTCTCCACTCTGGCCTAAATTTATTAGTAGCTCGGATTTAGTTATTCTCGTATTCAACTTAGGAAATTATCATTTAAAAATTATAGATCATTTTATAAATCTTCAGAAACTTGAGGGTAACTTTTCAAAATTAATAGTAATAGGTAATAAACGTGATTTAGTGGAAGATGATGACATCAGAAGGATTAAAAACGAATTAAATATTCACAACTTTGTGGAAATATCCCTGAATTCACCTGATGCTGAAACGAAGATCAAAGCATTAATAAAAGAAATTATTGGATTAAAAGAAGATTTACCTCAAAATTTTGAAGAAATGGTGCAAATAGCGGATGATTTAACTAAGGATGGGAAAAAGGTTCAAGCATTAGCAAAATATAAAGAATTAGTAAAGATCTGTACCGAATATCACGATTTAGAACAAGAAAGAATTTTTAATTCAAAAGTTGATGAAATTAATACAGAGATTAGAGAACAAACAAAACTCAGAAGAGAATTTGAGAAGAAAAAAGATTTTGCGGTACCGGCTAGGGTAAAATTTGAGAAGAAAATTTCGGTTAAACCCCTTCCTTCTACAATATCGGGTGGATTATTCTTGAACGGAGAAAAAGCCGATAATGAGTTACATCCCTCTATTGAATCATCACCTAAGAAATTAGTCTCGTTCCAAGAAATTGAATCAAAACCCAATAGACTTAAGATAATAAAACCCATAAAAATTACCAAGAAACCCAAAAAGATTTCATTACCACCAAGAAAAGTGAGTAAAATAAAGGAAAAACCTGGAGCTAGCATGCCATTGGAGCTGTTTCCCCCCCATGAAGACTTGACTAAAGAAATAGAGAAACCTAAAATTGTTAATTTCACAGATGAATTACAAAAAATAATTTCAGAAAAAGGAAGTTCTTTGAGTTTGAAATTAAGTGAAACATTATTAACTGATTTAGAAAAATCTTTAGGGCGTCCATTGACTATTGATGATGTTAATTCCGCGGCTGAATTTTTTGTAAAACAAGATCAATTATCGACATAGTTTTTTTTATAATTTACAATATGTTCAAAACACACTTCTTTTAAAACTATTAAATATTACCTTTATTCAACAAAATTTAACAATTTACCATTAAACAAGGCTATTACTGTGAGTGCTATTAAAGACCTCCAAGATTTTTTTGAAGAAATTCTACATTTAAGTTACATCCAGGCGTTATTGAGTTGGGATCAAGAAGTCAACATGCAAAATTATAAATCTCTTGAGGGGAGATCTAAACAAGTTGCTTTACTGGAAAAATTGATTCATAAAAGAGTTACATCAGAAAAAGTAGGTCAATTAATAAAAGAAGCAGAACAGTTACCGAATTTAAACGAATTCGAAAAAGCGATGTTACGAGAGATCACCAGAGATTATAATTTAGCAACAAAGTTACCTGAAAAACTGGTAACTGAAATTGCTGAAACCAGCATTTTAGCATCAAAAGATTGGAGAGAAGCCAGAGCAAAGAATGATTTTTCAATTTTTGAAAAAGTTTTAGAAAAAACCGTTGAATTACAGAAGGAAAAAGCAGAAAAACTTGATACTCACCCCGATCCCTATTCAACTTTAATAGATCTCTACGAACCTGGTGCTACCTATGATTGGATTGCCAACATTTTTAATCCAATTAAACCAAAATTAATTAATTTTGTAAAAAAGTTAAACTCTTCCCCAGATAAACCAAATGATTCCATTTTCAGTAAACAGTACGATCAAGATAAACAATATGCACTAAGTGTTGAGATTCTTAAAAAGTTGAATTTTGATTTCAGCGCGGGACGCCAAGACATTGTAGTTCATCCTTTCACCACAACACTTGCCCCTATGGATACACGAATTACTACGAGAACCACAGAACCTTTTCCAGATAGCATTACTGGAACAATACACGAGTGTGGTCATGCTTTTTATGAAATGGGGATTAATAAAGAATTCCATAACACTCTTTTATGTAGTGGCACTTCTTTTGGGATTCATGAATCTCAATCTCGTATGTGGGAGAATTTTGTTGGCCAGAGTAAGGAATTCTGGATATTCTGGTATCCAACTTTTCAAAAATACTTTCCAGAAAATTTAAAAGATTATTCTATGGAAAATTTTTATAGAGCTATTAATACTGTCCAACCCTCTTTCATAAGAGTAAATGCAGATGAAGTAACTTATGGATTACATATTATCTTAAGATTTGAAATTGAAAAAGATCTTATTGAAGGCAAATTTAATGTAAAAGAATTACCGGATATATGGAATTCAAATTTTAAAGATTTGCTTGGAATCACACCACCTAATGATACTCAAGGAGTTCTTCAAGACGTTCACTGGTCTGGAGGTTTATTTGGCTATTTTCCTACTTATTTTCTTGGAAATCTTTATGCTGCACAGATATATAGTAAAATTCTTACAGAAATTCCTACTTTGCCAGAAGATTTCAAGAAAGGTGAATATTCCAATCTTTTAAATTACTTACGAGAAAAAATTCACCAACATGGAAAAGTTTACACAGCTACTGAACTAATAAAGAGAGTTACTGGCGAAGATTTGAATTCTGACTACTTCTTAAGATATATTGAGGAAAAATTTAAACAAATTTATAGATTATAAGAATATATTTTTTTTCATTTACAATTTTTATTGTCTTATGTATTATTATAGGTAGCTTAGAATGTTATTACAAGTGAAAAGGTTTTCCTCAAAACTATTATTACCACTAGCACGCAAACTTAAAAAAATCCCCGCTAATGTTTTCACAGCATTAGGATTAATTTTTGCTTTTTTGGCGTTCCTTGGATTTTTGTTCAACTATTTGATAATCATTATTATAAGTTTATTCATTACTGAATTCTTTGATCAACTTGATGGTGTTGTAGCTCGAATTCAAGGACCAACACAACTAGGTGCCTTTCTGGACTCAACTTTAGATAGAATAGGGGATCTTTTTATGCTAATAGGTGTGATTTTTAGTGGGTATACAAATCTAATCGTTGGTTTATTAGTCCTTATTGGCGCTTTCTTGACCCCTTACACTAGAGCGAAAATAGAAGCCTTGGGAGTTGATAATCTTTATGGAGTTGGATTATTAGAACGAACTGACCGCGTTCCTATTCTACTCATTGGATCGATATTACAGATTTGGTTTCCCACGTCAATATGGTGGACAATGATAATTCTTGCAATTGGAACTAATATAACAGCTCTTCAGAGGATAATCTATGCTATTAGGAAATTTTCCACTGTTAGACAGATCCAAAACACAGATTAGATTCCAGTATTTAGATGGTGATTCATATAATATCTTTTCAAATGATGGGAAAATTACTAGATAAAAATTTGGTTCAGTTATAATTCTTATCAAACACTCCATCTAATCCTTAATCATTAATTTGGATTTTGATATAATAAAAATTGGACTTATAATAGTTTAAATTTGTTTTTGGTTATATAATCTTTAGAACGAAAAATATAAATAATGTTGTCATTATGAATTTTTATAACTCTTAAAAGGAAGTAAAGAAAATGAGCATGCAAATTAAATTTGGTTTGAAAAATGATGCAAAGGCAGTCTATGGTTCTTTAAAAAGAAAATCGGAATTTTTTTTAGTAGTCCATAACTTTCAAGGTCACTATCTTCCTCAAGTTAGAGTGATTTTAACTGGACCTCCTCAATTCAGACTTGTAATAAGAAATGAATCATACGGAGGGATTGGGAATGGTCGTAAAAAAAGTCGACTATTTAAAATTATTCCTAAGGCAGAGGGTGTATTTACTTTAACTGCTATTTTATCATCTAAAAGGGTGAATCTTTTAACCTTACAAATCGATGTTATAGTTGGCAATGTTCAAGTTCCTGTAAGACCTATAGCTCAACAAGTACAAGAACCTATCGCTAAAAAGTCAGTAACTCAAATAAATTGCAAATACTGTCATGAAAAAATAGATTCAGATGCTAAGTACTGTCCCCATTGTGGAAGCAATCTAACCGAAAAAACTGATACAACAAAAATTTGCAGAAGTTGTGGAGAGGAACTTCCAAAAGTGGCTAAATTTTGTCCAAAATGTGGAGAAAAAGCAGAATAATTGTTTTATATTAGATGAAAATCAAGGTACTCTCTGAACAATAAATATCATTAGATTGATACAATCCCTTTATTTCTAAGTCTTCAACTAATTATTCTCAATAAATAGTTAATCTTGGATCTCCAGCTGAATTTAAATAAATAACTTGAAATCACCGTTAAAATCTCCATGTTTCAATAATTTTACGCTGTAATTACTTGGTTAATAATTAATGTTAAAATTATTTGCTAACCTAGCTAGATAATACAATTAAATAAAAAAAAATTTAATTTGAATTATGGTTAATTGTTTAATTATTGGACATGGAGCAAGGGAGCACGCTATAGGGGAGGCTTTAGTCAAGAACGGTGCTAGTTTATTTACCAGCATGAGTTTTAAAAATGCGGGGTTAGAAGATTTGAGTCAACAAATCCAGATACAATCCGAAACGGATTTTAAAAGCATCATTGATTTCGGTAAATCTCAGAATATTGACTTTGCTGTTATCGGACCAGAAGCTCCTTTAGTAGTTGGAATAGTAGACGCGTTAGAAAGAGGAGATATTCCATGCGTGGGACCAAAAATCGAAGCAGCTCAGCTTGAAGGATCTAAAATATTTATGCGGGATCTACTTACAAAATATAAAATCAAATCAAATATAAATAGCAAAATGTTTAACTCTATGGAGGGTGTCGAGAGTTTCATTAAAGACTTGGGGGAAGAAAATATTGTTGTTAAACCGGAAGGGCTTACTGGAGGTAAAGGAGTAAAAGTTTTTGGGGATCACCTAAGTTCAAAAAAAGCGATATTAGACTATTGTAATGAGTTAATCAAGAATAAAAATAGGTTTCTTTTAGAGGAAAGATGTGATGGAGAGGAATTTACGCTCCAGACTTTTGTAGATGGTAAAAATGTAGTAGGTTCACCTTTAGTTCAAGATCATAAGAGAGCATATGAGGATGATAAAGGCCCAAATACAGGAGGAATGGGATCGTATAGTATGAAGGATCATTTAATGCCATTTTTCTCTAAAGATGACGTAAATGTCGCGCTTGAAGATATGAAAAAAACAGTAGCAGCAGTAAAAACCGAAACTGGGGTAGAGTATAAGGGATTTTTATATGGTCAATTCATGAAAACAGCCAACGGGATAAAATTAATTGAATTTAATTCTCGATTAGGAGATCCCGAAGCAATGAATATATTACCTCTCCTCAAGGACAACTTTATTGATACATGCTGGGCTATTATTGATGGTTCATTGTCAAAGACCATTGAATTTAAGAAAAAAGCAACAGTCTGCAAATATTTAGCTCCTGAGGGATATCCTGAAAATCCTCAAAAAGATGAGAAATTAATCATTGATAAAGAAAGACTAAATAAAATTGGTGCTAAATACTACTATGCCTCAGTGTATCGTGATGGGGGAGATATTTTTACAACAGCTTCAAGAGCAATTGGGATATTAGGAATATCTGACTCTCTTGAAGAAGCTGAAATTATTTCTGAATTAGG
>LAZR01001131.1_pt1 | contig 17540 bp, 14 predicted proteins | sample 329461 | NCBI WGS metagenome assembly LAZR01 (sample SAMN03002196, study PRJNA259156) | marine sediment metagenome | biome: sea floor; feature: Hydrothermal impacted sediments; material: marine sediment; isolation source: Loki non-amplified sample from Loki's castle hydrothermal vent sediment ...
CAGCAAAAGGAATTACGAATAAGGATTTTGAATTAGCGAAAAAAATAGAAGACGTCATCATGTGGCAACCAGGTAAAGAAGATGGGGCACTGGAAGGAACACCAAAAGAATCTCAGTTTAAATATATTAAATATGACTAAAATTGACCTGTGGCATTTTCATTATCATGTGGATATATATGTGCGAATCAATGTCAAATAGAACAATTATCATTAATCGTGCTTACTGAGCGCATGGTTGATCTATATTCAAGCCTTATGTAATCATCTGGCTTTGAAAATTATCTCGAATATCAATGAACAAAAAATTTATTATTTTAGGAGCATGACATGCTGGTAACGTTTACAACAAAATCTTACGCTGACATCACTATGTTTGGTGATATTGCCGTGACTTTATTAAAAATGATGGGCCATAGCGGAACAGTTCCAAGTGCTATTCTCGCTGACGATGTGCCAGAAGCGCTATCACGCTTGAAAAGTGCACTTGATGCTCAAGCAGAGCAGACGCCATCGCAACAAGGCAAAGATGATGAACCACCAGTCAGTGTGCATAATCGGGCTGTACCTTTAGTAGAATTACTCACAGCAGCGGCAAATGAAAAGTCCGATGTGATGTGGAAATAACAGACTGTAAAGATATGTAATTATGATGAGTTGAGTGATCAACTCATCAACAGCATGGCTGCGTTGCAATAAAAAACGAGCTCTATTCGCAATTAGCACTTTAAAAAGCGATTACTCATAAGCTAAATACGCTTAATACACCACCCAAATTTGTCCAATTAGATAGGGCACGATAAGCGCCGACCGCGCCATCGCCATCGCCATCATTTGTAAAGCTTGGAATGGCCATACCAATACCTGCCCAGCCACCGACACCCGATAAGATAGAAATGTATTGTTTGTCTGCATGCCAGTATGTATTAACATTACCGATAATGCCGGATGCGGTTTTAAATCGCCATAATTCACGACCAGTTTTAGCATCGACGGCTTTTATATAACCTTCCAAAGTACCGTAAAAAACAATATCAGAAGCGGTTGCTAATGCACCTGACCAGACGGAAAAACGCTCAGGATTCGACCAGACAATTTGACCAATTCGAGCATCCCAAGCAATGAATTTTCCTAAGTGTGTGCCATTGGGGGCTGGATACATATTTAAAGATGCACCAACATAAGCCTGTCCCGACACATAACCTACTTCAAAGGGTTCAGAATCCATGCATAAACGATTCATGGGCACATAATATAATCCTGTTCGAGGAGAATAAGCGGCAGGTTGTTGATTTTTTGAGCCCAAGGCAGCAGGACAGATCCCCGTTGTAACCTCATCTTCACCATTATTATCGGGTGAATATTCGAGCACTCGTTCTGGATAACCGGTCTTCATATTAATACTGCTTGCCCAGTTCACCGAAGGATCAAATTTTTTCGCTAGTAGTAACTCCCCTGAGACTCTGTCCATGGTGTATGCAAAACCGTTACGATCAAAATGTACGGCTGTTTTACGCATTTTGTCGTGTATTTTTTGGTCAGCCAAAATAATCTCATTGACACCGTCATAGTCCCACTCATCATGAGGCGTCATTTGATATATCCATTTGGCGACACCTGAATCTAAATCCCGACCAAATAACGACATTGACCATTTATTATCACCAGGGCGTTGAACAGGGTTCCAAGTCGAAGGATTGGCACTGCCATAGTAAAATAGGTTCAGATCAGGATCATAGGAAAACCAGCCCCAAGTTGCACCGCCTCCGATCTTCCATTGTTCACCTTGCCAGCTTTTTAACGATGAATCTTTTCCGATAGGTTTAAGCATTGATGTTGTTTTAGCGGGATCAACTAGCATTTCATTATCAGGTCCAGTGCTGTAAGCTCGCCACCGTTTTTCTCCATTTAAACCATAGGCTTGTACGTAACCTCTAATACCAAATTCACTACCAGAAATACCTACTAATACTTTATCTTTCATTACAAAAGCAGCACCGGTACTGGTTGCACCACGTTTTGCATCATCGCGCTTATCTGACCAAAGTAATTTGCCAGTGTTAATATCTAAAGCGACCAAGGTGGTATCTGCTTGGTTTAAAAATATTTTGCCATCGGCATAAGCCAAGCCACGGTTCACATTATCGCAACACATAACAGGCACCACTTCTTCAGCACTTTGCATGGGCTTATATTGCCATTTGATTGCGCCATCGTTATTCAAATCAAGTGCAAATACAATGTTCGGAAAAGGTGTTTGCACATACATCACGTCATCAATGACGAGAGCATTACCTTCATGACCTCGTAATACACCGGTTGAAAATGACCAAGCCATACTTAGGTTTGTGATATTGTCATGATTGATTTGTTTCAGTTCGCTGTATCGTTGATTATTATAGTTACCCGCTGGCATAACCCAGTTTTCCGGATTTTTTTGCATATCAACAAGCTCATCTGTCGCAGCTAGAGTAGGCAAGCTATTTACTAATAGCATCAATGACAACATTTTTAGCTTTTTGGAATACTTCATCTACCTTCCGTATATTTTATAAAGTTGCTATATAAAGTTGAATTTTATATCTTTTTTATTTAAATAAGCAGGGTTGATAATTGTCTTATCAAATAATAAGGCATAAATCTATGCACGAGATTTTAGAACATTAAGCCGCGAACATCCATGATACCAACAGATTACTCACTTTATTGACAATGTTCTGGTACGATCATTTCGTGAAAAAATTAAAACAATTACTTATTCGTTACTTACTGTTGCTTATGCTGGCTTTTGTGCTAGTAAGCCTCCTGATAGTTGTACCATTTCGATGGCTTAACCCACCTATTACGATGGTCATGATGGAGCGCTGGTTATATTCCGATAACGATCACTTTAAATTAAAGCAAACATGGTTGAGTTGGGATGCTATTCCAAAACATGCAGCACTTGCGGTTGTGACTTCGGAAGATCAATTATTCCCTTTACATAAAGGATTTGATGTTGATTCCATAATGAAATCATTACGTGCATCAGATGAAGGCGGTCAATTACGTGGTGCAAGTACAATAAGCCAACAAGTTGCACGCAATGTTTATTTATGGACGGGTCGTAGTTGGCTACGTAAAGGTTTGGAGGCATGGTTTACCTTGTTGATTGAATTTACGTGGGGCAAACAACGGATTTTAGAAGTCTATCTAAACATCGCCGAATGGGGAGAGGGTGTCTTTGGCCTAGAAGCTGCGAGTCAATATCATTTCGGGCAATCAGCCAAGCGTTTAAGCCCAATGCAAGAAGCATTGTTAGCCTCTTGTTTACCGAGCCCAATACGGTTTGATCCAGCAAAACCATCAGCACATATTCGTGCAAGAGCTGAATGGAATCTCAAACAACAAAAACGTTTAGGTGGTGAGCGGTGGTTAAAACAAATGGATTAATGGTTTAGCTGAATTTGATAGAACCCGGCTAGTTGGGATGTATTTTAATTTCTAACACAATAATACGTGAAAATGGATGCTAAAAAAGCCGTAATGAATTTAATCATTACGGCTTTTTTTACTTAAGCTAATACGTTTTTGGTATTACGACGAAAACCCATAAAGGCTAATAAGGCTGGTGCAAGTAAAAATATTGCAGCAGGAAGAGGGACTGCCGATATAGCTGATACATTTAAAGACATTCCGCCAGTATTATCTTTGTAATTGGTATCGCGGATGAAAAATTTAACCGTTGCATCGGATAATAAAGTGAAAGTCGTGCTAATTGCATTGAGTAACGCTAATTCCGGAGTAGCATATCTACTAAGGTTACTAATAAAATTAACACCTGTCTCCGGTGTTTCAAAGGAGTAGCTATTAATCCAGCCTTTTGAACAGTTTTCTCCTGCACCATTACAGCCTGACGTTGCGCTCCAAGCATTCCATGATGTGAAAATGCCAGCAAATGGATTAACACTATAGGTGCCCGCCGTCAGAAATAATTCAACGGGATTGAGATTTGTATTGGTTTTTGCAGTGAGGTCAACAACTGCTGCATTGACTGTTATGGGGGCAATCAAAAACAGTCCTAACAAAATGATTTTCTTCATTGTCTAATCCTCAGGTTATATGTAACCCAGCTATCTTTATTTAATAAACTTAAAGACCTGAAGCTTTCCGTAACTTGGTTCACACCAAGGTTGGCTTTTGTATATTCGTTATTAATGTCCAGCACTCATTAAAATAGCATTAGATGTGCCAAAAAAATAAATAGCATTAGCAATGCTTCTAAAGCGCCTATTTACCTGGCTTAAGCGGTATTGAATATAATTGTTTATTTATAAATCTATACATTTTCATGCACTTAGCTAGTGCGGAATCGTTTTTTTTGCTCTATTGCAGTGCTTATTAATTTGAATTTTTAACAGGTTTAAGTCTGTAATCAGGCTAAGGATTGACCACTTTATAGGCTAAACTGACTAATTTTACTGAGGTTGAATTAGAATTGAGTTCAACTAGTTAAGCGATAGAATAGTGGTACTGAACTATTTGATTTTGTTATTATCAGCTACTTAGTTTGACGTTCTGTTAAATTAAACATAGTCAAGGGTATGAAAGGTGAAGCGCTTTCTTTGTCTTTGGAATATTCTAAACAGAGAAACCATCTTTATGACCATCTTTTTTATCTGTATTGCTATATTGATCCTTGGCTATAAATTTTATAGTCCTTTTGTTGAAAAACAAGCAGGTATTGACGCGACAACAATCACTCCGCAAGCTCGTTTCAATGACGGTGTCGATTATGTAGAAATTCATCCGGTTCGCGCTTTTCTCATACAGTTTTTGAATATTGCCGGTGTCGGCCCTATATTTGGCCCTATCTTGGGCGCGTTATATGGTCCTATAGCATTAGTGTGGATTGTACTTGGCAATGTTTTTGGCGGCGCTGTTCACGATTATTTTTCTGGCGTGATGAGTATTAAAGAAGATGGTAAAAGTCTGCCAGAAATTGCAGGGCATTATTACAACACAGTATTTAAAGGCTTCATGCTGATCTTTACCGCGATGTTGCTGTTTTTCGTTGGTGTCGTTTTTATCATGAGCCCAGCTGGATTATTAAGTAATTTAGACGCATTCAAAGGCACATTTATGGCTAACAATACCTTTTGGGTGTTAGTTATTTTAGCTTATTATTTTTTAGCTACTTTGTTGCCGATCGATAAAATTATTACTAAGTTTTATCCTATCTTTGGTTTGTTAATGATCGTGATGACGACCATGATCGCCGTTGCATTATTAATAGAAGCTCCACATTTACCAGTAACAGGCGATTTTCTGGCTTACTTCAGTGCAGACCATCATGCTCATGATTTATTAACGCCGAACCCTGATGGATTACCAACTTGGCCTTTATTATTTGTGACGATTACCTGTGGTGCAATAAGCGGTTTTCACTCGACACAAGCACCTATTATCGCGCGAACTTTAACCAATGAAAAATACGTCCGTCCCGTATATTACGGCGCAATGGTATGCGAAGGTATCGTGGCCTGCGTTTGGGCGTTAGCTGGTATTGCTGCATTTCCTGAAGGTTATGCAGGATTAAAGGAGTTACTTGATCTCGGTGGTCCTGGATTGGTGGTCAACCATGTTGCAAACAGTTATTTAGGCGTATTAGGCGGCATTATGGCGATTATCGCGGTGGCAGTTTTTCCTATTACTTCGGGCGATACGGCATTTCGTTCATTACGCCTCACCATCGTTGATGCGTTCAATATTCCACAAAGTGTACGCAATCGTTTATTACTGGCATTACCTATTTTAACGATTGCATACTTTATGACTAAGCTGGATTTTTCACTGATTTGGCGTTATTTCGCCTTCTCAAACATGCTGTTATCGACCAGTGTTTTATGGCTAGCTACTAAATATTTATTCGATCGTGGTAGTTTTCATTGGATTGTCAGTATTCCTGCTGTTATTACTACAGGTGTCACCATCTCTTATATTATGACGGCATCGATCGGCTTTAATTTGTCTTCAGATTTTGGACGACCTATTGGTGCGGCGGTCATATTTATTGGTTTGGTTTTACTCATTATTGTCAATAACAAGCATAAGATTTCTGCAGTCTAATCTTTTGTTAATTAGTCCGTTAGCATCTAAATATACTGGTTTACAGTAAATGAAATGTTCGAAAAATAAATACTTCAAACTTAAGCGGATATGAACGTTATTTTGATTGACTGTTTTATTGGCTTAGCTCACAATCTGCGAACTTAATTGCGAGCCGTTCATGAAATTTTATCTAACACAGCAGTTTGAACAACGTCATGCCACTATCTGGCAGCTGTTTGTATTGTTGTTATTATTTAATAGTCTTGCCTTTACTGGTTGGGTAGACTCTCGCCATTTAAAAACGTCGAGCAATTCAAATGTTGTTGCTGATTTTAATCACACTACTTTCGCTAATCTTCGTGATAACTATCGCTCATTATTCAATGTTAAAAATCTTAGTGTTCCAAAGAGCAGTGATGGTGATTCACAACATCACTGGCTAGTTAGTTCTAATGATTTAAGCTTTCCTTTTTCAGCATTAATAAACGCTGAAAACTTCCATTATTTGACGTTATATATTATTGATAATATCAAATATCAACTACACCTTACTCGCGCTCCACCACTGAAATAATCCCTACCTAATAAGCTTTTATTTGTTTAACAACGAAGTTATCTTCGAGGATTATTTATGCGTTCATTTTATTCGCGGGCTGTTCTATTCAGCTTGATTATTATCTTCGGGCTGCTGTGTGCATTGCCCAATGTATTACCACATTCAGCTAGCAAGGATCTGCCTAACTGGTTTACTGGAAATACTTTTTCTTTAGGTCTGGACTTAAGTGGCGGATCTCATTTGCTGATGCAGGTCGATACCGATGACTTAAATCTCAACGATCACCAGAAATTAGCCGACCAAATCACCGATGGTTTACGTGAGGAACGACTTTTTATTCAGCCAATTTCGGTTACTAAAAATAAGCTTGTTATCACGCCAAAAGATACCAAACGATTAGCTGATATCAAGAAATTTATTAGCGCTTTTATTGAGGATCCAAAAGGCGGTAGAGCGTTATTTTCAATAGATGTTGAAGCCAACCAACTCACTATCACACCAACTAAAATACATAGTGAAAAACTAACGCAAGATGCGGTTGAGCATAGTTTAAAAGTAGTGCGTCAGCGTCTAAATGAAAGTGGTTTGGTTGATCCCACGATAACTAAACAAGGTGATGACGGCATTCTTATTCAATTGCCTGGAGTAGATGCTCCGAGCTATATACGATCTCTACTGGGTACCACAGCAAAAATGACATTTCATTGGGCAGTCAATGATCAATCTTCAGGTGTTATCCGTGCTCAAGGTGTTACGGAAGGTGAAAATTATTCTTTAGAAGAACGTGTTGCGCTTGAAGGGGAACATATAAAAGACGCGAATTTAGTCTTTAGTCACGAAAATGGACAGCCTGTTGTTAGTTTTGTACTCGATAAAGAAGGTGCTAGACGATTTGGCGAAATGACTAAAAAGAATATAGGTCGTCAATTAGCAATTGTACTGGATGATAAAGTCATCACAGCTCCTGTCATTCGAAGTGTTATAGATGGCGGTCGTGGAGAAATTAGCGGTTCATTTACAGTTTCAGAAGCTAATGAACTCGCGTTATTACTACGAGCAGGAGCGTTGCCCGCACCTTTAAATGTAATAGAAGAACGGACTGTTGGCCCAGATTTAGGCAGTGATTCAATTTCAATGGGTATTACTACAGGCGTCATTGGTGCAATCTTAGTCTTACTCTTTATGTTAACGATTTACGGTAGCTGGGGATTAATTGCCAGTTTAAGTTTAGTGGTTAACATTGGTTTGATTTTTGGCGTATTGAGTCTCTTAGGTGCAACGCTTACATTGCCAGGTATTGCTGGAATAATTCTAAGTATTGGTATGGCTGTTGATGCCAATATTTTGATCAATGAACGTATTCGGGAAGAAACTCGACATGGTAAGAGTGCTTTTGCTGCGCTTGATGCAGGATTCAACCGAGCATATAGCACTATTTTGGATTCCAATATCACATCATTGATTGCTATTAGTTTGTTATTTATGTTTGGTAGCGGGCCAGTTCGTGGTTTTGCTGTGGCAATGGCGATTGGTTTATTAACGTCGATGTTTACGTCTATTTCATTTACACGATTGTTGATGGAATGGCGTGTTAAACATATGCCAAAACAATCTTTGCTTAATATTTCAGGTATTAAAGCTTTAGATCGAATTAGTAATAGCAAAATTGACTTTATGCGTGGTCGTTTTATCGGAATTGCTGTATCGGCTATATTGTCATTAGCCTCGATTGGATTATTTTTTCAACCGGGTTTGAACTACGGCATCGATTTTAGTGGAGGAAGTATTGTCGAAGTTAAGGCACCGAATACTAACGTCGAACAGGTTCGGAAAACCTTACAGTATAAAGGGCTTGGACAAGCCTCTATTCAAGAATTTGGTGAAAAAGACACTTATCTTATTCGTCTACCGATAGAAAATGCAGCCCAAGTTGCTAACGGTCAATCCACTCAAAACATTAAACAAGCTGTTCAATCCTTATCACCCGATGCAAGTTTTCCACGCGTTGAAATGGTGGGACCAAAGGTCAGTGGTGATTTTCATGATGCGACTATCTTAGTGATTGTTTTTGCTGGATTTGGTATGTTGGCCTATTTATGGGTGCGTTTTGAATATCATTTTGCCTTAGCTGCCACATTAACTATTGCGTTAGATTTGACCAAGACCATAGGCTTTTTTGTGCTGACAGGCGTCGAATTTAATCTGACGGCTGTGGCTGCTCTGTTAGCTTTAATCGGATATTCAGTTAATGACAAAGTGGTGGTATTTGACCGCATTCGTGAAAACTTACGATTAACGCCCGATAAACCTATGTTGCAATTGCTTAATGAAAGTATTACTTCAACATTAACCAGAACCGTATTCACCTCAACAACGACGTTTTTAGCATTGATTCCAATGGCTGTTGCAGGCGGCAGTGCGGTGGTTAGTTTTGCCTTGCCGATGTTATTTGGCATTGTGATCGGTACCAGCTCATCAATATTTATTGCGGCACCAATAGTATTTTGGATGGGACAGCATCGCCAGCGTAGAGGTCTTTCACAATTAAGGCCGACAGCGGAAGAGATGAAAAAGAAGCTAGACGCTATTCTGTAGCATATTTGATAATCATCATAACTAGTTAATAAATAGGGCCTAATGCTGACTTTTTCTACATTAGGCCCTTACCAATGGATAAATAATATGACGTGGATAATGTTAGTTGCAGGATTAACTTTACTGATTGTGGGTGCAGAGCTATTGGTTAAGGGTGCTGCTCGATTAGCAACTAGTTTTGGTATTCCGGCATTGGTTATAGGTTTAACAGTTGTCGCTTTTGGTACGAGTGCACCTGAATTGGCCGTCAGTATAAAAGCCGCTTTTTCTGGGCAAGCAGAATTAGCAATAGCAAACGTGGTTGGCAGTAATATTTTTAATATTTTGTTTATCCTTGGGGTGGCAGCTTTAATAATGCCATTAGTCGTATCTAAGCAACTTATTCGACAAGATGTACCCATCATGATCGGTATTAGCATCCTTGCATTAGTTATGATTCAAGATGGTGTTATCGTCAAATTGGAAGCGTCTATTTTGTGTATAGGCGTCATTTTGTACACGTTTTTTTTATTTTACCAGGGTAAAAAAATCGGCGCAGAGAGCAGTAATACGACAGTTGAGATAGCAGCACCTGTCTGGTTAAATATAATTTTTATTGTCACAGGCTTAGCGTTACTTATTCTTGGTTCACGATGGTTAGTGGAGAGTGCGGTTAATATTGCGTCATCATTTGGGGTGAGTGAAGTGGTCATTGGTTTGACGATTGTTGCGGTGGGTACTTCGTTACCTGAAGTGGTGACATCTATCGTTGCTACGCTTAAAGGTGAGCGAGATATTGCCATTGGCAATGTAGTTGGCAGTAATATATTTAATATCTTGGCGGTATTAGGTATATCAGGATTGTTTTCACCGACGCCTTTGCTGGCAAGTGAGCAACTGATACACATCGATATTCCCGTAATGGTTGCTGTAGCTCTAATATGTTTACCGTTGTTTTTTATGGGTAGTACATTAAATAGATTTGAAGGTTTTTTATTCTTAGTTATTTATATCGGTTACGTATGGTATACCGTGGCGATGGCACTATCACTACATTATTTACCACAATTGCAAATGGGGCTACTTTATGGGCTAGGGCCTTTAATTGGATTTTACGTGGGGTTATGTTTGTTTAAAGACCTGTTAAAGCGTCGATATTTATAGCTTAATATATGGTTTTTCTATGTTATTAAAAGAGTGAAATGGCATGTATGATTACCTTTTGCTTTTAGCAATCATGTTGTTTGATAGGTAAAATATGTTGGTTATGGGCTGTGATTTTATAGCCCATTATTCAATGAGATCTTTATTAAGTAATCTTGTGCATTGCTTCAGTTAAAATAACATCCATCGCAATATCATGACTTTGTGGATAAATCGTTGCTAAGCGGGACAGCTCAAAGCCAAGCCCTATTATTATCGGTGACGTTTCAATTTCTGCAATCGTCCTATCATAATAACCGCCACCATAACCAAGCCTATAATCTGATTCATCAAAGCCAACTAAGGGAATTAATATTACCTCTGGAGTAAGAATAGTGCGTGATTGTGGTACCGGTATTTTCCATACGCCTGGGATCATCGGCGTTTCAGGTGTCCATTGTCTAAATTCTAATGGTGAATTTTCTTTAATAACAGCGGGCAACACTGCTTGCCAGCCCTGTTGTAATAGTTCTGAAATAAGTTCTCTACAATCAATTTCACCTTTAAAAGGCCAATAAAAAGCAATAGTGCTTGGTTTCATATCTTTGAGGAAATGATGCAGTTTATCGATTATTTCTTGTTGCCAAATCTTACGCTGATAACCACCAACAGCAATACGACTTTCTATTAATTGCTTACGTTGTTGGTGGCGCCAAGCTTCCATTTCCAACACGGTGTAGTTATCGGGCAATGTCATTTTAAATACCAGTAATATTTAATAATCTATGATGTGGATGTATGAATAATATTAGGATAACTTATTTTTATGAACATTTAAAATCCACCATTTCTTGGCGATGAAGAAATGATGGATTTTGTTTTTTACTAAAACGCTTAATAATAAATTTAAGCTTGGTTATGACTGACTAAGCATCAAAGTGTTGATAATTTAACGGATTTTTGGCTTGATGATTGAGTAAGCGTTTTTCAGCAGCGGTATCATCATTTAATGGAATTAGGCTTTGCTGTTCAAAATAAACTTTATTCTCACTTCTTAATACCCAATTAATAATCAGAAATAAGCCAAAAATAACGACCAAGCTAACGACACTATTTAGCCAGCGTTCATCGGGTTGCAAAGCGATTAAAGTCAAAATAGTGTTTAAGATCATATTGATTATTCCGTAACGGCGATGGTTGATTGATGTGATGTCGCTATAGCACGTCGAATAGTCATCGTGACATTAACTAGCATGACACAAGCACCACAGAAGAAAATGAAGCCGCCTGCAGCACGAATAGCGTAATAGGGATGCATTTGAGCAACAGATTCAACAAAGGTATACGTTAAATTACCGTAATCATCATAAGCGCGCCACATCAAACCTTGCATGATGCCTGAGACCCACATTGCAGTGATATAGACCGCAGTACCTGTCGTAGCCATCCAAAAATGAGCATTCACCATTTTTACAGAGAACATCTTGGTATCCCATAATTTTTCGACCATGTGATAAATAGCACCAATCGATATCATGGCTACCCAACCTAAAGCACCCGCATGTACATGACCAATCGTCCAATCAGTGTAATGTGATAGAGCATTGACTGTTTTAGATGCCATAACAGGGCCCTCGAATGTTGACATTGCATAGAACGCTATTGCCACGATCAAGAATCGTAAAATATAATCGGTACGCAATTTATCCCAAGCACCGCTCAGCGTAAATAGTCCGTTAATGGCCCCACCCCATGAAGGAATGATCATCGCTAATGAAATAGCAGCACCTAAGGAGCCTGTCCAATCTGGTAAAGCGGTGTATTGAAGATGATGCGCTCCCAACCAGACATAACCAAAGGTTAATGCCCAAAAATGAATAACAGATAACCGGTAGGAATAAACGGGGCGATTTGCTTGTTTAGGCACGAAGTAATACATAATCCCTAAGAAGCCCGCAGTAAGATAAAAACCAATGGCATTATGGCCCCACCACCATTGGATCATTGCATCTTGAACGCCCGCATAAATTGAGTAGGACTTCATAATCTCAACAGGCAGCACGAGACTATTAATGACATGTAAATAGGTAAACATGATCATCATTGCCAGAAAAAACCAGTTGGCAACGTAGATATGCGAAACTTTTCGAGTACTTATCGTCATCATAAAATTGAAACTATATGCTAGCCATACAACGGCTAGCACAATATCTAGCGGCCACTCTAATTCAGCGTATTCTTTGCCTTGAGTAAATCCTAAGGGCAGAGTGATCATTCCGCCTATTACATAAAGATTCCATCCCCAAAATGTAAACCATGCAAGCTTATCGCTCCATAATTTGACGCCACAGGTTCGTTGGACAATGTAATAAGCCGTCGCCATCAACACTGAGCCACCAAATCCATAAATAACGGTATTGGTATGAACGGGTCTCAATCGACCAAAACTAATATATGGACTATCAAAATTTAAAAATGGCCAGGCAAGCTCTGATGCGATGTAAACACCAACAGCAGTACCAATAACAAGGTAAATACATGCCATTACCGAAAACCACTTAGTGATCTCGGTATTGTATTTAATCGTCGTTTCCATAAGGATTTATCCCTCTATTACTTAAGTGTTTTTTCTTTATTCGCAAGAGATAAACGTGTTACCTAGACGGCTTGATTACGCTCACGTGTTAAAGATAAAAACGTGTTTAATAAGAATTAACTGGCAATTTATGACTCAAAACAACGTATTATGAGAGATCCCTTATGAGGTGTATAATGAATATTAATTGAATTTAATAGCAAAATAATTGATATGAATATTAATTTAGCCAGTACATTTCTAGAAATTGTAAGAGCAGGTAGTTTTATTGCTGCAGCAGAAAAATTGTATGTCACACAAACGACAGTCACGGCGCGCATTCATACATTAGAAAAACAGGTCGGTTGCAAATTATTTGTTAGAAATCGATCAGGTGCTAGCTTAACCCCTGATGGCCAAAAGTTTATTGAACACGCAACTAAAATGGTACAGCTTTGGGAAGCTGCCAAGCGAGACCTGCCTTTACCTGATGGTACTGAACAGGTTCTTAATATTGGTGCGGAAATTAGCTTATGGAGCCCATTAATGTTGCAGTGGCTCTCCGAACTCAATCAGTCTGGAAGTCAATTAGCCATTAGAACGGAGATTGGTGAACGACATACTTTGATCAAGAAACTAGAGCATGGTGTATTAGATGCTATTGTGATTCATCAACCTGAATACTGGCCTGGTGTTCAAGTTGAGCAGTTATTAGAAGAAAAACTGATTATGGTCAGTGCTCGCCAATCAGCAGAGCCTTATATTTACATCGATTGGGGAGAGCATTTTCAAAAACAACATGATGCTGCATTACCTGACCTTGCCAGAGCAAAGATGACTTTCAATTTAGGTCCACTCGCATTGCAGTACCTACTAGGAAATGGCGGCAGTGGTTATTTCAGAACACGCGTTGTCGAGCAGCATATTAAATCAGGTTTATTGGATCATAATACTGATTATCCCGAGTTCACATTTCCAGTTTATGTGATGTATAGAAAGCAAGATAAAAAGCGCTATGAAAAAGAAATTAAATCATTATTTGATGCTTGCCAAATAGAGTATGTATGGTCGTAAAACGACGTCATTATGTTTATTATTGAACTCTATTTAACTTAAAACAATATAAAGAAATTAGTTTTAAGTGAATGAATAGGTGGCAGTTTATCCCACCACCTATCTCGATCATTATCGATTAAATATCGTCATGAGGTCCAAATGTTTCGTAGTGAATACGATCTGAATCCACACCTAATTCACGCAGCTGTAACTTAATAAAGCGCATAAAGTCAGTTGGTCCACAAATATAAAAGTGACCATCATTGAAAGGAAGTTCAGCATAAATAGTGTTGAGGTCCATTAAGCCAGTTAAGCTTCTTTCATCGGTTACTTTTTCTTCGCTGTACCAATAAAAATTATTCACATCAGCATAAGTTGAGGACAATGTTTCAACACGTTGTTGAAATGAATGTTGCTGGCTATTTCTACAGGCATGTAAAAACAAAATAGGTTGTTCAATCCCTTTATCAACCATCGTTTCTAACATCGCCATCATTGGTGTAATACCAACTCCAGCAGAAATTAATACGGTCGGTTTATCGGTATGTTCAAGATAAAATGCTCCGGCAGGTGGCATCAATTCAACCGTATCACCAACATTTAAATGGTCATGCAGATGATTAGAAACCATGCCTAATTCTGGAAATAGTTCTTTTTTGACGCTGATACGGTAGCTATTAGGATTATATTTATCTGATATAGAATATTGTCTTATTTCAATATTCTGGGCATTTTTAGGTTTCACGCTGACGGCAATATATTGACCGGGTGCATAGTCTCGTACTTGACCACCATCAACAGGCACAAAAGTAAAATTAGTGACTAACTCAGATTCGACTACTTTTTCTTTCACTTTGAATACTCGTGGACCGCTCCATCCGCCGACTTGGTCGGCAGACGCTTGATACAGATCTCGTTCACGGCCGATTAATATATTGGCAAGTAATCCATAAGCCTCAATCCATGCATCAGCAACTTCATTTGTAAAATCGTTGGGCGCCATTTCACGCAGTGTTTCAATCAGATGATGTCCAATGATTTGATATTGATCTGGCTGGATATTCAAGCTGGTGTGTTTTTGAGCTACTCGCTCAACTAAACTGCTCAATACACCTAAATTATCAATATTTGTAGCATAAGCAGCAACGGCGCTGAATAAAGCAAATTGCTGACGACCAGTAGCTTGATTCGTTAAGTTGAAAATATCTTTCATTTCAGGATTATGTGAAAACAATCGTTTGTAAAAATGATCGGTAACTTCAACACCTGCATTTTCGAGAAGAGGAATGGTACTTTTTACTATATCTATCGTTTTTGTAGATAACATGGATAACTCCTAGTTTATTTGTCGTTAGATGGTTGGTTGTAACTCACTAATTAACCTAAACGTCCATCTAGACGTGGTTTGTAGAGAATTGGAAAATAAAAATAAATAAATATCATGAAGCTCGTAATCCATAGTCCACCACTTATCATGATAAAAAATAATGGATCTGAACTCTGTGGAGCCAGCATTCTTATGATTCCTGCTAGAAAAATGAAAGCAAAGCTAATCGACATGGTTTTATTAGGTTTCAAGGGTCTGCCGGTGTGGCCTAATGACACGCGAGACATCATCGATAAAATCATGTCTGCTATCGCAGTAATGGCCACAATATGCAAAATATCTACAAAGGCTATGGTATTTGTTAAGTCGCTTATTCCAAGAAGTATTAGTCCGATCGCCATGCCTAAATAAGCAAGATGTAATGACCATAGAAGACTCATTGTCCAGATCAATTTATGATGCCAACTATAAAGGAGTACGAGGTGGAACAATCCCGCAAGCAGTAGTAACCAGCCAGCCTTAAAGGGTATTTCTGTTAGCCCGCTTACAATAAAACTGGCCGTAGCTAAAATAGTAGTCAACAGTACTAGTAGGTTAAAGTAGGGCGGTAGCCAACCACTTTTGTTATTACAGGCCGTATTAGTGAAAAACGGAATAACGCGTCCACCTACAATGCTAATTAATATCGTAAACAGTAAAACCATACTCTGACTGAGATGATTAGCCAGTTGATAGTGTTGATTATGAGTGGCAAACAGAATCAAAATATTGATGGTCATCATAGACAGCAACAATGCAATCAAAGGTGCGTTACGTTTATTACCTGACAAAATGATTTGCCGTGAAAAACTAATAATGCTACCTAACCACCATAAACTTTGAGCAATTATCAATATCGACCATGCCAATGAAGAGTCGTTAATAAAGGGGGCGAGTCTGGCGATTAACCATGTTAAACACAATATTGCTAGCGGTCTGCCTGATAACCCAGCAATACCTGTCCAGTTTTGACCTGCTGTCATTAAAAATCCCGTGGCAACGACTGCACCAAAGCCAAATAACATTTCATGGGCATGCCAAATCGTCATTGGCATTATGTGCTGCGGTTGCCATTGCGTTGTAAGCATAAATAACCACAACACAACACTGATAACAGCCCAACAAGCACCAAGTAAAAAACTAGGGCGAAATGCTAAAGCCATAACAGGCTGATGAGCTAATGAGAACATTCGTTTCTTCATGGTCTTTATCCACTATTGTTTCCATGAGTAGAGCAGAACATATGCCAATATAAATATAGTATATTTATCAGTGCCTTAGGGTTTTATATGTATTTTTATATGTCATTATGACACATATAAAAATATGTCAATTTGTCATAAATGTGTTAATTTGACCTATAAATAATCTAACTATGGTGACTGACTTTATGAGCCTTTTCGATTCCAATTTATTGATAGAAGTCGCGCTGGATTTAGCTAATAGTATTAATAATGATGATCGGTTTGATCGCTTATTGGATTCTATTCGAAAAGCGATCGAATGCGATGCAGTCGTATTGCTTGGTTTACATGCTAATGTACTGACGCCCTTAGCAACACAGGGCGTTTCAACCGAAGTACAGGGCAGACGATTTATCGTAGATGAACATCCACGGCTTAAATTAATTTGTGAATCAACTATGCCTATGACGTTTCCTGAACCTTGTGATTTACCCGATCCTTATGATGGTTTATTACTTGCCGTGGCAGGTGATTTGCCTGTTCATTCTTGTATGGGCCTGCCACTTTATTCCGACTATAAATTGATTGGTGTGGTCACTATCGATAGTTTGGAAGCTCAAGCCTTTAAGAATATCAGCAGAAAAACCCTTGAACTGATTGCCGCCTTATCATCAGCCACTTTAAAAACAGCATTAGAATTCAAAAAGTTAGAGATAAGTGCTCAGCATGCACATGAGCTTGTACAAGAGTTGACAGAGGAAGCCTTGTTAAAAGATGGTGGTGAGTTAATAGGTCAAAGCAACGCAATGCTGGCACTAAAAAACGAAATCCAACTGGTTGCAAGCTCAGACTATACCGTTTTAATTATGGGCGAAACCGGTGTCGGCAAAGAGTTAGTCGCTCGAAAAGTGCATCAAATGTCACGTCTTAAAGATAAATATTTAGTGCATATCAATTGTGCATCTTTAACTGAAACCTTAGCTGAAGCAGAACTATT
>LAZR01001133.1_pt1 | contig 17495 bp, 36 predicted proteins | sample 329461 | NCBI WGS metagenome assembly LAZR01 (sample SAMN03002196, study PRJNA259156) | marine sediment metagenome | biome: sea floor; feature: Hydrothermal impacted sediments; material: marine sediment; isolation source: Loki non-amplified sample from Loki's castle hydrothermal vent sediment ...
AAAATTCCTAGTTGCTACGGGATTTGTAGCTGGGGAGGGATTGGATATGACTTTTGCCTGGCTCCGGGAACGAGAGTATTAAAAAGAAATCTAACCTGGAGTAAAATAGAGAACTTACAAGTTGGTGATGAACTTATAGGGTTTCCAGAAGAACTAAATCTACAGAAAAATACTTTCGTACCTGCTGTAGTGGAGGATAATAAAAAAATTACTCGCCCTTGCTATAAAATAGTGACTGAAAAAGGAACCATAATAGCAAGCCAAGAACATAAATGGGTTACTCGACTCCACCATGAAGCTCCACACAAAAAACCAGGAACTGGATTTAAATGGGTAACCACAGCAGATTTGGAACCTAAAGATGAAATAGCATTTACTTCTGAACCGTGGCTTTTTGATACCTCCAGAGATGGTGGATGGTTAAGTGGTATGTTTGATGGAGAAGGTTGGGTTTCTATTCAAGAAGGAAAATCTGGACATTGTGGTATAGCTCAAAATCCTGGACCTATTGTAGAAAAATTAAAAGAATTACAATTAGTTACAACTAAACCATTTCAATTAACTAAGAAAGGGGAGTTATTAAAAAATAAGTTAAAGAAAATTTATCAGTTAATTGAACATGGCAAATGAAAAAATTAATGCAATTAAATGCAAGGATTACCGTACTTTTAGACGACAAAATAAATGATTATTGTGATCAATTAAAATTAACAAGATCAGATTTTGTTTACAAATCAATTATGTTTTATCTTAAAAATAAAGGATATAAAGGTTTGGCAAGATTAATTAAACTTGAAAGTGCAAGATCAAAAGCAAAAGAAGATAATTATAGTTTATATTTAGGAACTAATGCAATAGTAACTATTGTCAAGATGGCAAAAACTTCCTTATTATTAACTGGAAGAATTGATGCAGTTAAAATAAAAATTGTGATTAGGAATTATAAAACAATTTATAATTCATTTTCCCCAAATATTAAAGCTGCATTAAAGCAGGAAATGATCACTATTGAAAAGTTGGAATATCCCAAAAACTTAAAACAGTATATATATAATTGGGATTTGATTAAGGAATTTTTAGTTATAAACAAAGATAGAAGAATTGAGTTGAGATAAATGGGAATAAATGGATTAGGAAGGAAAGCTGCATCAGAAGATTATGATGATCCTAAAGAATATTTGAACAAGCATATTTTTCCAATAGTAGATTCACTTGATCAGTTTAAAAAAGATTTAATAAAAGCAGAAAAATTATTATCTGCTGCAAAATATAGATTAAGTTTGCAGCAGCAGAAATTAGATTATGCTTATTTGGGTTTGGAGAAATGGAGAAGGAAATGACATTAACTTTAGATTTTTCAAAATGTAAAACTGCAAAAGATGTTACCAAAGTTTTTAATAAAAAGATAAAAGAATTAGTGAGAGTAAAAAGAAATATGTATCTTCTTCTTAAAAATCAAAATATTAAATGTCCAAAATGTAATAGTCAAGGTAGTATTCCTGATCATGCTTACGAATGTAATTTTATATGTGATAAATGTAAGGGGTTTGGAATTATTAAAAAATGAAACAATATACTGATCAGTTATTTAAAGATAAAGCTAATTTATTTACTGATGTGCTTTTGGAAAGTAATCATCAGGTTGAGAAGTGGGGAATACAAACTCATTCTCTTTTTGAATGGTTGAATTATACTACTGAGGAAATTGGAGAACTTGCAAAAGCTGTTGCTGAACATCATTATAGATCTGGAAGTGAACAGGATATTTATAATGAGGCAATACAACTTGCAACATTATCTTTAAAGATTGCAGAAATGGTGAAAAATGCCAATAAAAGTTAAACATATAAAAACATTGAGAGAGGAGGATTGTTATGCATCTAGGAGATTGGAAGGTTATATTACTAAGATTTGTGAGTTCCTTGAAAAACATTCAGAAGATGCTTTTACTCCTAAAGAAATTACAGAAGGATTAACAAAAGAAAAAGATCCAATGGATGTTAAACCCATTCGTGCTGCTGCAATTTCTTTTGCATTGAGTAGAATAAAGAGAATAAAAAAAATTAATACTATTCAACATAAAGGGAATTATTATTGGTTTGAAGAAAAAAATGTTAAACATAAATAATTATTATAAATGGTATTTTATTCCTAAAATAAAATTTAATATAATCAAATATACAAAGAATAGGGAAACAGCGTTAATAACTTCTAATAAAAAAATAACTTTAAGGATGCTAAAAATACATTCTGTTCAACATATTGATTTTCATTTGAAACACTTGAATTGGTTTACTAATAAATGGAATATGTATTATTCACTTGCAGAATACAATGAAGGCATACCTAATCAAAAATTTAATTTAGCAAAGAGGGATAATTCCCAATGGAGAAAGGATCATTGGCAAAGTATGAAAGGGTATGATCTTTTAATTGATGTTGATGCATCCCAACATTTTGAAATTGATCATGCAAAAAAATCAACTATAAATATTTGTAATAGATTATTGAAGAATGATATTGATTTTGATATAAGATTTTCAGGATGTGGATTTCATATTATAGTTCCTTATTCTTATTTTGCTGCAAGTAAATATTCTTTTGATCCTAATGATGATCTTTCTGTTTATTCTGCTTATTCATTGATAGCAAAAAAGTTTAGCAGCAAGTTTTCTGAAATGATAGATACAAACCTCAATGATTCCAGAAGATTATGTAAAATCCCATATTCACTTGCAATATACGATAAAAATATATATGTGTGCTGCCCTTTAGACTATGGACAGCTAATTAAGTTCAATTTGGAGGATTATACACCTGAAAATATTATAAAATGGTTAGACGACAAACACAGGATGAAGATGTAGATAGGATTGCTGAAAATCTTGACATTAATGAAGGTGCTGTAATATCTGATAGGGATTCTTTTGATTTGGCTTTAGATCGGTATCTTCAAGATAATAAACTTTCTTCCGACACCAAAGATAAAATTTTTAATTCATTTAAAGGAAAAAATCCTAATATTTCTTCTGATAGAATATTTAAAAAAGCAGGTGGTAAGGATCTTTCAAGAGATAGACAACAAACTGCGAAAACTGTTGTAAAAACAAAAGAAGAATTTATTAAAAAAGGTGCAAGAAGGGTTGATTTTGCAGGATTTGATATTAAGGAATCTGAGATCAGGAAATTGAAATTAAAAAAACCACCAAAAGAATTTAATGTTGCTGCTGTTGTTAAAAGTAAAGTTGTATTTGCAAAAAGATCTTCTGTTACAGTTAAGGGAAAAAAGATCCTAGTGTTTAGAGATCAGAAAGGAAGGTTTGCATCTGTTAGAAAATGATTATTAAATTATATAAAAAAATATCTGAATGGTATCATAGGCAGAATAATTTTGTAAAAGTTGCTATTGGTTTTTTTGCTGTTTATAATGCATTTTGGTTTGGTAGATTTCTAGGTGGTTTTTTTTAAAATGGTTAATGTAACTTATTGCCAATGTCCATGCCATGTGGAACATGATTTAAAAGAATCTGAATGTAATTGTTGTGGAGAATTGCCTAGTGCTGCATGATGGAAAATAAAGCATTTAAAATTGCAGGAATAAAAAATTTAATTGAAAAAAATTATAAGTTGCCATCAGATCAATTTGATTTAGAATCTCTTATTGATGATACTTTAGGAATGTCCGAAAATTGGCATAATAATATTAAAGAAAAAGTAAAAAGGATGATTCCTAATGATGATCTTAATTTTTATGAAGGTATGTTATAATGGCAACCCAACTACAAGTAAATGATTTTCCATTAAAAAAACATAAATGCAGAATTTCTGGAGAAATATTTGAAAGTATCTTTGATCATAACCAAACTTGTATTTATAAATATTGTAAAGGGGGTTGGATGTTTACACCTATGTCTTAGAGTATAGAAATGTTTATATACTTTAATGTGTTTCTTTATTTATATGAAAGCATTATTGGTTTCAGAAAAAAGACATAAGGAATGGAAAATATTTTGTTCTAAGAAGGGGATTTCTATGGTTGATGCAACTGATACTCTATTAGAATTAGGTATGAAAAGCAAGGATATAAAATCTAAATCATAAAATGGAAATAGAAAAAATACAGATGCCTAAAGAAAGGGCAAAGGAAGAATGGAAAAAATATAATGATCTAATTAAAAAAAGGCATGATAAATATTTGGAAGATATGAAAAAATGTATGTTTGAACTTTCTAAGGGAAGGGAATTAATTGATATTTATAAAGTAATGGAAAAAGCAGGGGTTAATAAAACTTATCATCCAAAATTAGCAATAGCAAGGGCAGATTGGAAGAAAGTTATTTTTTTAAAAAAGGATGCAGGAAGGGGTATTTTTTCTGCAACTGGTAATAGTTGGGCTAGTAATAAAGAAGGGGATATTGATTTGCAACCTAATACTTTTATGGAATGGGCTAGAAGTACAAGACCAATAACATTAACCGATAAATCTCAAGTCAATGCAGAAAACAGATGGGAAATAGCAAATCCAAAAGTAACAACAAAAGTTCCTATAATACCTGCAACCTTAATGCCTGATGGAAATTTAGCTAATTATTATATCTTATGGGAAGTTTTCAGATGGGAAGAACTGCCTGAAAAGAAAGATCCTTTATTATTAAAAAGAATTACTGAAAATCTTTTTGTTATATTAAGTGCATGGGAAGTTACTGATTTAGAACAATCTGTAATTTCTGGAAGATGATCATAAAATTGTATGGAGGTACAAACTATGGGAGATATAAAAAATATTAAGGATGTATTGCCTGAAAGAAAGGAATTATATCCAGATAAGGATCGTGTGGAAAGTTCTGCATTGATCGGAAAGGAATTTGTTATTAAGGAAGCAACTGAACTTGATGGACAGCATGGAAAGTTTAATGTAGCTTTGTTGGAAGTTGATGGCAAAGAAGTATCTACTGCATTTGGCAGCAAGGTTGTCAATGCAAGGATAGAGGAGATAAGAAAAGATCTTCCTGTTCGTTGCAAGATGGTAGAGAAAAAATCAAAGGAAGGAAGGGTTTACTACGATTTGGAGTAAACTTTTTTTTCTTTTTTTTATTTTTTAAAATGTGTTCATCTTTAAACTGTTATGAGGAACATGATAAATTTGATAATTTATTTTGTAGAGGTTGCAGGGATTTATGGAGAAGATATGTAGAAATGAAAAAATTTAATTGTGATACTAAAGAAAGTTTAATTGAAAAAGGATTAAAAGAATTTCAAAATAATATTTAAAAAATGATTTAACATGGGAACTGATTATGATTGTGGATGTAGAAAAGCAATAACTGGTGAATGGTATTTATGTGATAAGCATGAATCAGAACTTGAAGAAAAAATTAATGAAATTGTTATGGATGAATAATGGATCAAGAAGATTGTAAACATATTGCAGGATATTATCAAGATCAACATGGAACTAGAAGATGCAGTTTTTGTGATAAACCTATTGAGGATCAAACATTTGACGATTTTAAAAGGTACTAACAATGAACAGAAAAAATGTTATTATTATTAATGGAATAAAGACAGAACTTATTGCTGCTGATCTTGATAGGGATGGTTCTACTGGTGGAACTGAAAAGGTGCAGCAATCATTTGATCAAGGGAATGTTCCAATAAAAGAATCATCTGAATTAGGGGATGCATTAACTAAATTTAATGAGGATAATGTAAATAAGGAAAGATTGTCGTCTATTGATTTTATGTCAAGGATAGATCCATTTGAAATGCCTCCAATGGTGGGATTTTCTTCCCTGATAGGATTAAAAGTTATTCCTGTTGAATCAGGAATTATTATCAGAAATAAAATGAGAAAATCAGTTTCATTAAAAGGATTAGGTAGAGGGGAATTTGTTGATGTTGTTACTGGAAAGAAAGAACAGGATATTAGGATGGGTGCAGCACAAATGGGAAAGAATTTTGTGGGTATGAATAAGTAAAATGGATCTAACAAAATTTCAGATTAAAATTTCATTGAAATTTATGGGAAAAAAAGAATTAATTAGATTATCTGAACTTTCTGAATCTGAATTTTTGGCATTATGCAAGAAAAATCCTAAAACAAAAGATATTTCTGATGATTCCCTTAAATATATGCATGAAATAGTAATTAAAAAGGTTAATAAAAAATGATGAATCTAAATTATTATTATGTAGTTACACCAAAAGTAAATGCATTGTTCTTCTTTTTAGGGTTAATGGGTTTAGGGGTTTTATTATCAAGATTTGATTTTACTGATGGTGTTGGATTTGGTTATATTGCTGTTGCATTAATGTTATATTTATCTTTTAGGTGGGAACTGAAAACTAAATAAAATGACAATAATAAAATGGGTTTCTAAGTATTTACCGTCTAAGAATAAAGGTAAAACTAAACCAAAAATACAGCTTGTTACAAAATATGTTGATAGACTTCTTGATAAAAATGCAGTAAAGGTTATGGATAAGGATAAATTTTATTTTGAGGCAGTACCTAGATCATATTTTAGAAAAAATTTTTTATCTTTTAGAAGATGGAAAGAAAAAAGGATGCTTAAAAAATTTCCTGCAAAAGTTGTTCTTATTAGGATGGAAATGAATAATGGAACACATAGGGAATTTCTTGTTAAGGATGATGCATCAGGATTTGTTTATAGTGGAGGCAGGTATGTATTTGATCTTGAAAACAGGTATTGGGTTGTTGATAGCTTGATATGGGCTTATGATTTCCATGAATCATTAAGCATTTCAATGAAAAATACTTTAAAACCAAATGATGAACTTTTTAAATATGTTCAGATGTTTGAAAAAAAATTAATTCCTATGTTAGAAGATGATTCAAAGAAAGGGATAAAAAGAAAAATACCATTGAATGATATTAAAGAAACTATTGAAAATTCTGGAATAACTCAAGTTGAAAATAGCATTAATCCAATAGTTTTAGAGAGAGTAATCAAATCAGAAATTATACAGGCAATACTTCAAGGATCTGCATTAGGAAGATTATTTAGGGTATTGTTGATCCTGATAATTATTATATTAATTGCTGTTGTAATTGATGTTGTAATTGATTTTATATCATCAGATCTTTCAAGTGAATTGGGATTAAAGAAATAAAATGGAAACTAACTTTAAAATCCATGTAAACATGACAGGAAAGGAGTATGCATCATATCAAAATAGTAAAAAAATTAATTTTAGATCTAAAAGTGTTCAGGGAATATTTATAATAATTGCATCATTGTTTTTTCTTATGATCCCAATATTTATTATTGCTAATTGGTATTCAGTTGATACAACACCTGCATTTCAAGGTTGGTATGATGCACTTCCTGTTATGGCATTGTTAGGTTGGGATGGTATTGGTAAATTAACTTTTTTATACTTTGCACCATTTCTTGTAATTGTTATTGGTTTAGCATGGTTGATTCATGGATTTGGATTTTTGATAGTTAGACGATAAAATGAAAGTAATTGAGATTTTATATATTTTGTTAGTTTTGGAATGGGGTATATTTTTAGGAATAACAACACAAGATTTTTGGTATCTGATTATAATGCCAATGGCTTTTACAATAGGTTTTATGATTCCATGTATAATAAGTGAATCTTTAAGATGAAACTGGATTGTGTTTGTGGTCATTTAAAAAGTAGCCATAGACATACTTACACCCAAAAAAACTTTAAAAAATTTAATTTTAGGCATATTTTTTGTTTAATGCCAAATTGCAAATGTAAAAAATATGAACGGAAAAAATGATCCTTGATCCTATAATAAAATTGTTTGATCCTGTAATTAATTACACTTATCAGAATTATGAAAATAATTATTTATATTATGCATTGTTAGGTGGTTTTCTTTTGCTTTTGGTATTGGTTGGTTATTTAATGTATAAAGCAATAACAAGTTAAACAAAATCATCAAAGATTCCTTCTATCTGATGGGTATTGTAATGTTGAAAATATTGTTCAATATCTGTTATCCATAATTTTTCAAAATAAAATTTACCCCATCCTTCATACCATTTTTGATAATTAATAAAATCATGGAACTTGAATACTTTTACCATGAAGTTTTTTCTCAATAATTTCCATGATCCACAATAGATGCAGGATTCTATTTCCTTGATCTCAGAAGTAACCCATCTTCCCCTATGGCAATTTTTACATTCTGAGATCCAGTACATTATATGGTATCTAACTTCATTACATAGATCCCTAATATTTACATCAATAGTTCTTGATGCTTGTGCAATAAATATAAAATGTCCATAACCTGAATCATCTGATCCTGTTATCCTTCTACCTAAACTTAAAAATCTGCTCATGCATTTATTTAACTTACTTTGTGAATCCCTAGAATTTGCAACCAAATGAATTTCATCCCAAATAATATTTAATGGTTTTTTTTGTTTGTTCCAGAAATCAAGATTAAATTCATACTTATGGATTTCTTCAACAGTTCCATCCCTCTTTTCTTTTGTTGAATGTAAAATCTTTTTTATTATATCTGTACCCTTGATTAAAGTTGAATTTGGAAGATTATTTTTAATGTTTGTGTAATTAGTTCTTCCAGAATGGTCATTTGCAATTTCCCTTATTGCAGAAACAGATTTCCCTGATCCTAATTTACCTAAATAGATCCTGATCATTTTCAATTATAAAATATAACCTCATTTGTTGTATAATATATATCACATTCCCAACAATAATATTTTCCAGTTAATTTGCTTAACTTTACTTTTGCTTTACATCTAGGGCATCTTTTATGCATTAAAGTTCCCTCTTACTTTTTGATCAGATAAAACAACCATGTTATATTTTGAAAACTTATTGTGTTTTCCATTAATTAAATATGAACTAATTGTATTTTGATATTTGACTTTATTTTCTATTTCAATTAATAATTTCCTTAAATGAGAAAATTTCTTGTAACTCACTTTAGGAATAATAATTAAAATATCAACATCATTTGGTAGTTTCTTTTTTGTTAATATAGATCCAAAAAGTTCAAAAACTATCTGTGTAACATTTCTTTTAGAAAATTCTATTATTATATCTTTCTTGAATTTCTTATATTTATTAAATAAATATTTTCTTTTTGGCATTTTAATAATAGATCCTTAACCTTATGACTAATATATATATAACAAAAAATGCAATAAGCATTAATTTTGCAATATATATAAATGCATTTCTATATTTAACACAAAAATCAACATCATCCATAGAATATAAAACAATCATAATATAAGCACCAAAAACAAGCAGGACAGTTTCAAGTTCCAGATTATTTGAATGTACAACCTGTTGATTTAAGCACCAATCAAAACAAGCATTATCAGGTGCAAAAGATTGTATTCCATTTACTATTGTTGTATCTAATTCAGGGATTGTGTTCACCATTTTCAAGATAAAATAATCCTAATTTACTTTTTATTAAATAAGTTAGTATCTGATTTTCTGTAATTTTTGATCCTTCTGTTTCTGGATATTCTTCTATGAATTTTTCCTTACATTCCTTATTTATGTAATTCTTAATCCTCTTAGAACAAATTAATCTTTCAGAATAAGTGTTATCATGCACCATTACTGCATGATAATTGCAGCAATCTTTATATAGTTTTCGCATATTCACCTAATTATGAGATTTATTAAAACTTCTAAGAAGGAGAAAAAAAATATGTTTGACAAAACTATTACTCTTATGAGGAAAATGGGTAAGAAAGGTCAAGCATCTGCTGAGGTACTTACCGACAAGCTGATTGGTGTTGTTGTGTTTGTATTTATAGCTGCTGCTTTAGTCCCTATTGCCTTGTCAAGTTTTACGAACTTGTCTACCTCAGGGATAGCTTTGGCAAGTTTATTCACAACTGTGTTGGGAATAATACTAGCTGTTGCGATCTTTAAGGGAGTGCTTAAAGGACTAAGATTTTGATCAAGTGATCAAAATTGGCAATTTTTATTTTTTCTTTTTTAATTTTTATTATTTTTAAAACTTAGGTGTTCATTATGGAAGGAGAAACCTGCAATAATCCAGATTGTGATTGTAAATAAAAATGGTTGATACAAAAATAAATTTTGAAACATTGTTAGCGTTTGTAATTGCTATTGCAATCGTTGTTGGTTTTGTTAGTATATTTCTAAGTGGATTAAATGAATTTTCTGAAACTGATGCTTGTCAAGATGAAGGATGTGCATTTGATAATCCTGCTGGATTTTGTGCAATAAATAGTTCATCAGAAGGATCAGGAATTGCCTGTTTAACTACTCCTAGAGAATCATTACCATTAGGAGTATTATTCACAGTTGTTTTGGGAATAGTATTCGCTGCTGCTGTGTTTGTTGGATTAAGAAAAATATTAAAGGGTTAATTTTTTCTTTCTCTTTTTCTTTTTTATTTTATTTTCCTAAATGGTAGATAACAAAAATATTGGAAATGTATTAATTGCTGCAATCATTGTAATTTCTATTATAGTAGCATTTACTGGATTGATTCGTGGTGCATTTTTTGATCTAGGATTAATCCTGCCAATAGGAATTTTATTCTCAGTTGTTTTGATCCTAATATTTTCTGTTGCCTGTTTCTTGACGATAAAAAGGGCAATACAAGGAAAGAATTAAATCAGTTTATGCCTTTTCATATATTTTATTCCTTCATCATCTGTATGACTTCCAGAAAGATGTTGCCTAAGATTATATTTATTTAAATAAGATTCATGGCAGATAGGACATTGAATCCTTACTGATACTAATATAATAGATCTATTTTTTGAGTTCATTGAGTTAATCCCATAAAGTTTTTTGCCATTTGTTTTGATGTTAATAACTTTTGGATCTTTCCACATTTCCTGCAAACCCATTGTTTAGTTGATATTCTTACATATCCAAATTTAGATCTGCATCCTGTACATTCCATAGTAAACATAGTGTGTGTGTGCATATATAAGTTTTTCCATAATATTTATATATAGTGAGATTATTAACCTTAAAAATGGCAGGACATATAAGATCCGACAGGGAAAGAAAAGCTATGTTTAGTAATATGAATAATCCTAATTCTAATGAAAGAACTTCTAACCCTAATAATAAAGTAATTAATTCTAATAAAAATTCAAATGGTACAGTTCAAAGGAATATTATATTTTCTAAGAAATCTGCAAATAAACAATCAGTTACATTTGTAAAATCTAATCCAAATAATCAACCAACTAGATTACCAAAAAATCAAAGAGATTTTATTTCTGATGAAATTTCAAGGCAAAGAAAGGAAGGAAAACCTCAGGATCAAGCAATAGCTATTGCATTTTCAAAAGCAAGAAAGGAATTTGGAAATAAAGGATTAATACCAAAAGTTTCAAATCCTAATGGAAAAAAAACAGAAAGATTATTGAGAACTTTATTGGGTGTTGCTGTTGCATTGGCAATTATAAGATCATTCAAAAAGAAAAATAATCCTATGGATAAAAATAATCCTAATAATGAAGTTCCAAAGAAAAAAGTATTTAGTAAAGTAGATGGAATTGCTGATGCATTTTCTAAAGGATCAACAGATGCAAGGGCAAGATCAGATGCATCATTTCCAGATGGTAGAGTTTTTATTGAAGGAAATACAATCTTTTCGTTTGGGAGGCATTTTCCAATAGCTGTAAGAACTGGAAATAAGAATGTTGAATTTAATACAGATAAATTTTCAGTAACTACATCAAAGCAGCAATCACAAATCAGAAGTGCTTTAGTTTCTCAGGGATTCAAAATTAAAAATGTTAATACCGAACAGATAAAAAATACTGTTAGGAAAATGGAAGTTAATTAAAAATGAAACTATATATAGTATATCTAATGTTATTGATTTTTCTTATTCCTAGTGTTATCGGAATAGGAACAACAAGATACCCAACAGCAGGTGGTGTTGATCAAGATTATTCTAATGAAGGCAGGGGATCATTTCTTGATATTTTACCTGCTGATGGCATATTTGATTTTGATCAATTTTCAAAAGGTTTATCAGGATCAGAAGCAACCCCTATAATAGATGATTTTGATAATAATTCTATTTCTGAAATGATAATTATGGATGAAGATACAGTTAGGGCATATCAAAATAAAGAATTAGATATTATTGGTGCAGTTTTTGATATTGGAGATAATCCTGCTGATGTTTCAAATATTCTTTCTTTTGATATTGATGGTGATGGATTTAATGAGATTATATTTTTAGCATTAAATGTTAATTCTTCTAATGATGTACTGTTTATATTAAATTTTACACAATCAGATGGTATTCAATTAGAAAAAAGATTTACTGTATTAACTGATGTAACACATCCAATGATAGGATGCAGGGCATCAAATGAATGTATTATGACAGTAACTTCCAGATCAACTGTTGATGCAGTTAATCCTTTTACTGCATTTCATAATGCATTTTCTTTTGATTCAACAGGATTAACATCTGGTGAAACTACAATATTTTCAGAATCACAACCATCAAGTGATGCAATCGCATTATGTTCACCTAGAGATAAAAAAGTTGTTGTTGATGATTTTGATGGGGATGGAAATTTAGAATACATTATCTCAATGGGATTAAAAGAAGATTCAGGTGGTGCAACTGCTGAATGGCATATATTTTGGTTAGATAATTTGACAGTTGAATTAACTGGATTTGAACCTGAAAATGTACCTGAACTTGTTACTGGTGGTTGTACAGGTACAAATTCATTGACTAATTCTTTTACATCCCCAATATCAGCAGAATTATTTAGTGGTGAAGCGAATAAAGAATCATGTATCGGTGCTCAAAGTTCAGATGATGATTTTAGAATATTCTGTCTTTCTGGATCTGATGGATCTACTGTTGATGAATATCCTGAGGAATTGTCATTATTAGAAGCTGATGGAAATATAATTTCTAATATTGTACTAGGAAATTTTATCCCTGATTCCCCTAATGATCAGGATGTATGTGTCATGGGATTTGATTCAGTAGATAATGAATATGAATTGCTTTGTGGATCTGATAAACGGACAGGAGTGATATTTTCCCATAGAGTGTATGGATTTCCTTTTGAGGAATTAGGATTTAATATTTCTTTTGATGTAAAAGAACAGCATCATTTGATTCATGGTGTCCAGTTTTCAAATGAATTAACAGAATCAGTTGATCTGGAAGAAATTTTATCAACTTATGGTATTTTTAAAATAGATTTTACCCCTGCTAATCTAGTAAGAATATTTGATCCCCAAACGACTAGGGGTGTTAATTTAGCAATAGACTTAGAAAAGTTTGGTCAAGATGATATTATTTCAATGACAGAAACTAATATATTTTATTTTGATGATAGGGGAAAAAATAATCCTGCTGTTATAGTAGACATAGAATATATCCCTTGCCCTGTTGATACCTTGATACAAATAAATACAACTATGCAAGTTAAAGTAACAGCAAGAGATACCAATACTATTGCATTAGGATTTGATAATATCAACTTTGATACATCTGCTTATTTTGGGGATGGTAACCAACAAAATAGATCCTTGCCTGATATATCTACCAATCCTATTTCAGGGGAAGCAGTTGTTATATATACTCCTAGATTTGAAATGAATAAAACTATCACTAATGGAATAATAAGAACACAAATTCAAGATACTAATTTGACGGAAGCAGATGTTGAAGAACAATTATTTTCAGTAGCACAACAAGGATTAACATTTGAAGATGGGGTTAGCTGCATAGTTGAAGTTGAATTAATAGCAGCAGCAGAAGTTGAAGAACCATTATTAAATATTACAGCAGATGCATTAGCAAATGAAGGTATTATTGGATTTGTAGAAGGTGGATCAAATCAATTTAAAGTTTCTCCATTAGTTTTTGTTTTGATATTAATGTTAGCATATACTATTGCTGTTTTCACTACAAAAGATAAGACTAATGACAGCATGATCACAATGAACAAGGTTATTTTTATGATTGTTGGAAATGCTTTTATATTTATTATTGGAACTATAATTGGTGCAATATCTTTTGGTATAATGCTTGTTATAATAATACTTGCAATATTTTCAGTAGTATTGTGGGCTAGGAGGCAATTTACTGGAAATCAGATGTAATGAAAATGCAAAATGTCAGATACAGATATATTATTAACAATAATAATTTTCTTTGTTGCATTAGGTGTACTTCTGCCATTTATCCATGCAGCTTTTGATGAACAGGTTACAGATTTAAATACTCAGGGTGTAGAATTTGCATCAGGTCAGGGCTTTTCTGAGGATAGTGTATCTATATTGGGGATAGTTACATCAATATTAACAATGTTCTTTTGGACATTTGGAAATATCCCTGTTATAATTGATTTACTTTTATTTGTTCCAATCAGGATAATATTTATGATATTGTTATTTAAATTGATTAGGGGTGTTGGTGGATAAATGACAAAATTTTTGATATTTATTTTTATGGTGATTATATTGACATTCATTCCATTAGTCAATGCAGTAGTAGTAGAACCTGTAAATAATTATAGATTAAGTAATCTTAATATAAGTGCAGATTCATCAATTAAGGGAATATGTAAAACTCCAAATGCGTCTTTTCTTTACCTTACATTTGGTTCTGCACAATTTGATACTAATAGGTATTTACCCAATGGAACTGATGATGGTACTATAATTTCTCATGGAGATGTGGGGGCGAAGGGGGTTGCATGTAATGATGAATTTATTTATGTGAATCTTGCAGATCCAGATATAGTTCATACTTTTAACCATGCAGGGGTAGACCAAAGTGAAAATTATGATTATAGACCGGAACCCTGGGGAAATGTAAATCCGGATTTAAGTGTTGCTCAGAATAATAGTTTTTTATATATGTATACTGGTACTGCTTTACTTCCAGGTGCAGGTAACTTTTCTATTTGGAATACTTCTACACAATTAGAGAGAGCAAACATACAATTTGACCTTCAAAATAAAGGCAATTTTGGAATGTGCACTACTAATAAATCTATCTTTACATCAACATTAACAAATTTTAGCCAATGGGATATAAACACCGGAGAATTTGTAGGTGGTTTTGATTTTTCTGCATTAGCAACTCCGGTAGATGAAACTTCTTTGGGATGCAACGAATCAGCAGTTGATGTAAATTTGTTTCTTTCATTAGGAAGCACCTTTAAAATGGTAACTTTTATTGCAGATAAAGTTGTAGTAGATAACCCACCATTAATTGTTTCCACATTTTTGAATGAAACAACTCCTGACTTTTTTGAAGTGATAAGATTTGATGTAGTTGCGACGGATGATATTGGTATAATTAATATCACTTTAGCTGACAACAGAACAGGAACATTGTTAAATTTCACATCTGTTACAGTTTCAGGAACTTTAGTAAATCATTCCTTTAACATATCGGCAGTTTCTCCGAGCATAATTCAACTTCAAGCAACAGTTATTGATACTTTAGGACAATCAAATCAAAGTATATTGATAATCCCAGCAGTTCCTAGAGTTCAATTGAGGGGGAATGAAACAGGGAATCTAGCTAACTGGACAGGGGGTGTTACATCTGAGGAAGGAAATTATGTAATAGATGCTGTTGGAGAATTTGGAAGATACATAAATGAACTTCCAGGTGCATCTGTTGAAAGAAACCATAATAATTGGAGCATATTCTTGGATATTGCAGTTGATTTAACAACAGGGGTTGATAAGAGAATTGCTGAATTTTGGCTGGACAATACCACCCATACATCTGATACCAATTTATCTTTCACTATAAGCATATTGTCAAATAATTCAGTTGAACTTGAAAATATCCCTGATGGAACAACCGACATAATAGAAGGTATAACGGATGATGGGTTATTTCGTAATGTTCAAATTCTGTTTTCAGATAAGCAAGTGGAAATAATAAATGCTTCGGGGGTTGTTCGTGGTCTATTGGCATTGAATGAAAATTTCACAAATATAACATTTATGAATTTTGGTTCGGAAGTTGCAAATTCCCCTAATGTTAGATGGGATAATTTCAGTATTGTTAATGGAACATCTAGACCAGAACAATTTGCTAATGTTTATAGATCATCAGGAGATACAACTCCACCAAATATAACCTTAATATTCCCAGCAAACAATACAAGAAACAATACAGTTCCATTACCCATAATATTTTTGGTAACAGGGAATAATAATAATTCCATCACTTGCGATTTAAGGAATACTACAACATTATTTGACAGCAATACATTCCAGCAATCTGTTAATGTAAATTTGACTTTGGGTATTGGAGAAATTGCATTATCCCAAAATTTCCCTAACCTTAACTTAACTTGCTTTGATAATTCTGCATTGAATAATTCTGCAACAATGCTTTTAAACTATACTTTAGATAATGTTAATCCAATAATATTTTCTATAAGCCCTTTTGATGGATCAGTATTTAATAAAGATGTAGTTGCATCAATTAACATAAAATCAAATTGTACAGATACACCAGTATTTAGGTTAAATATAACAATAAGAAATTCATCTGATACAATCGCATCATTTGAAAGCAGAAGTTCAGTAAACAATTTTATTGTAATAGATGAAAATTTAAATATAGCAGATTTAGGTGTTGGTATTTATTCAGTAAATAATACTTGTGCAGATCCTCATACAAAAAAGATCATAAGCAATTACAATATAAAAACAAATGATTCTGAATATGGAATTAGATTTACTATTGATCCTAAAACTCAATTTAGGATAAGATACCTTAATGATTCTTTAGGTATTGTAGACTATGGAAGTTCAAAAGATTCAGGCAATAGTAAATATAATTTTTGGTATGATACAGGGGAAGTTGAAACTAAAACAATAAGAACATATACCTTTGAGATATTAAGCAGGAAACTGGTATATCATATTCAAGATTCAAGTTACAATGGTCATTTCGTAACAGGGGATAACTGGATAGATTTTGAACTTAATGATCCTGATGCAATTTATATTGTTTCACAAAATGAAAATTCCAATTATGAAATATCCATAACAACAAAAAAGACAAAATTAAACTTTAATTCTGTTGGGGATCTTAATGTAATATCCCAAGTAACTCAATTTGAAATTACTTCCATACAACAAATAAAAGATGATACATTTAATTTTGTAGATTGCCCTTTACAAAATTTGCAAACAACTGTATTATTTATTTTCTTTATAATGTTATCATTTGGAATAATGATCATAGGATTTAATTGGAGAATTGGAATTGTGGGTTTCTTAGGTGCAATATTACTTTTAATATTATCAACATTTGTTTATTCCTGTATGATTGCTGTTGGGATCACCCTATCAGGATTAGCAATAATATTAATTTCATTCTTTGTGATCAAAGGAACAAGAAATTTTAATTGATCTATAAATAAATTTACTTTTTAAAAATATATATTAAAAAATTATATCACTTTCTAAGTGTATAACATCTAACA
>LAZR01001134.1_pt1 | contig 17485 bp, 14 predicted proteins | sample 329461 | NCBI WGS metagenome assembly LAZR01 (sample SAMN03002196, study PRJNA259156) | marine sediment metagenome | biome: sea floor; feature: Hydrothermal impacted sediments; material: marine sediment; isolation source: Loki non-amplified sample from Loki's castle hydrothermal vent sediment ...
TCCACCTTTACCCGGATCCAACTTACCATGACCTGAGGAAAGCATTGGGAAAACATCTTGGGCTCCATAAAGAAGAGATCCTTGTGGGAAATGGCGGAGGTGAGTTGATTTATCTTATCGCCATGGCTTTTCTCGGCGAGGGTCAAGAGGTGATCATAGGAGATCCCTCTTACATACTTTATGAGATCATAACAAAAACTATGAGGGGGAGGTGTGTTTATAGCCCTCTTAAGGAATATGGGATTGACTTGGAAGACATGGTAAAGAGGATAACTCCACTGACCAAATTAATTTGCGTTTGCAACCCTAACAACCCCACAGGAAGGTCAGTGAGTAGAGATGAATTCTTTTCATTTCTTGACAGTGTTCCCCCAGAGGTTTTTGTGGTTTCTGATGAGGCTTACATCGACTTTGTCAAGATCCCCAATTTTCCTGATACTATTTCTCGATTTCGGTCAGGCCAAAACAATATGTTAATACTAAGAACATTATCTAAAGCCCAGGGCTTAGCAGGCCTAAGATTTGGCTATCTTATAGCTCACCCATCTATAATCAAGGCCATCAACCGGTTTCGCCTTCCTTTCAACGTTTCCAGGGCTGCGCAAATGATCGCCATAGCAGCTTTGAAAGATACAGAACACCTTCGCCAGACTATCAATATTGTAAACAAGGGCAAAGATTATCTTTACAAGATGTTTGGAGAAATGGGTCTTGAGTGGATCCCTTCAGATGCAAACTTCATTCTGGTAAAAATGGAGAGAAAGGCTGGTGAAATTTATAAAGCCCTCCTCGAAAAGGGAATTCTTGTCAGGCCGGCCTTCCGTCTCGATAATCATATTCGTATTACAGTCGGAACAGAAAATCAAAACCACAAGTTGATTGAGGCCCTGTGCGATGTGCTGGATATTTCGTTTCCTCCATATAAGGTGTAAAACGCTTGAATATATCTTTAAAGCAATATATATGAAAGGGGTAAAAATGCCGTATATTTCAATCGAAACATTTGAAGGAAAAACTGTTGAACAGAAAAAGGCATTGATTCAAGAGGTGACGAAGGCAGTAACTTCGACTCTCAATGTCCCGCCTGAATCAGTTTGGATCGTAATTAAAGATGTGCCTCGCTGCAATTGGGGTGAAAAGGGGCAGCCCATTTCCTAACTTCACGCTAAGAAATGAGAGGGAAAAGCCTTATGGTATCCAAAGCCAAAATCGCTCCAGTTATGAATTATCAAGACCTATCATCCAGTCCTTAGATCCTACAAGATGACTCGCCCATCGGCGATGAAGTAACCTTTTTCCATAGGGAAAACCGGATTTAGGTCTATCTCTTTGATAGCATCCTCTTTCATTGCCATTTGAGATAGGCGAATAAGGAGTTCACAGAGGGCCTTGCGATCTGCTGGCGACCTCTTCCGCATCCCTTTAAGAATTGAATGTGCACGGATTGAATCGAGCATGTCTTCTGCTTCTTTATGTGAAAGGGGAGCGATGCCGTAAGCGATATCTCGAAAGACCTCTATCCATATGCCTCCCAGGCCAAAGGTGATGACTGGACCAAACTGAAGATCCCTGACCATTCCCACAGACAATTCCACATCATGTTTCTGAAAAGGATAAATGATTAATCCTTCAATTCTATTTTCTTTACTCTCCAGTGCATAAAGTTGAGAGAAGGCTTCACTCACCTGCTTTTCATTCTGTAAACCAATAAAAACACCACCAGACTCAGTTTTATGAATTATATCAGGAGATACGACCTTCATAACAACGGGCCATCCTATGGATCTTGAAGCCTTCAGGGCCTCATCTTCATTGTGGATGAGAGTGTACCTGGGAACATGTATTCCATAGTCTTCTAAAAGACTTAGAACCTCTGGTTCTAAAAGATGGCGTCCTTCACGCCTTGCCTTTTCAATCAATTGATGCAAATTTGATCCTCCCAAGAAGTTTTTTTCTCTCAGTCAATTTTGACAAGACAAAAGCACACCGTTCCCCTGTGGCAAGATTAACCAAGCCTGCCTCTTTTAGAAGGCGGACTGCGTCCTTTACGATGCGGCCAGCCATAAAATTTGTGATTATGGGCTTTTGATGCGCCTTGGCTGCATCAATGACTCCTCGTGCTATAGCGTTGGAATCAAGATAAGGAGTTGCGACATAAATAACAATGGCAGCATCATATTCAGAAAGGGCAGACTCAAGAGCAATCCGAAACTCTTCGTAGCCAGATTCAACGGTTAGATCAATGGGATTTTTTAACGATGCATGCGGGGAGAGATGTGGCTTTAGATTTTTTTGGAAAGAAGGTGACGGCTCAGCCACATCCAATCCTAATTTCTCTGCTTTGTCTGCGGCGAGAATTCCAGGTCCTCCCGCGTTAGACACGATTGCCACCCTATTGCCATCTGGTAGTAGACACTGAGAGAATGTCTGGCAAAGATCGAACATTTCCTCGATTCCCTCCACTCGTATGATCCCTGTCTTCCGAAAAGCAGCTTCATAAATTTGGTCAATTCCAGCAAGTGTTCCTGTGTGAGAAGAAGCTGCCCTTGTGCCGGACTGAGTTCGACCTGATTTAATGGCCACAACAGGTTTTTTCATGCTGGCAGCGTGAGCGGCACGCAAAAATTCTCGCCCCTTGTCAACCCCTTCAATATAGAGGGCAATAACACCGGTCTGGGGATCGTCGGCCAAATAGGAGAGCAATTCGATGTCTCCTACATCACATCGGTTTCCATAAGAGACGAACTTGCTGAATCCAAACCTCCGCTCTTCAGCCAGGGCAAGGGTTGCCCCTCCTAAGGCCCCGCTCTGGGTTATGAATGCTGTGTGCCCTGGAAGAGCGCGAACCTCAATGCTTGGAAAATGGTTGGTCCAGGGATTCATCAAGCCGGCGCAGTTTGGACCAATGATTCGAACCTCCCACTTTCTTGCTGTCGTGACAAGATCATTTTCTGCCTGATAATTGCCGACTTCAGAAAATCCAGAGGAGATTACAACAGCCGCTCTAATACCCTTCATACCGCATTGCTTAATCGTATCCAGAATAGCTCGCAGGGGGAGCGAAATAACAACAAGCTCAACATCTTCGGTAAGCTCTGAGATTGAAGCGAATACTCGATACCCCAAAACTTCTCCTCCGGCAGGGTTGACTGGATAAATGTTGCCTTGATATCCTCCTTCTTTCATACTCTTGATTATCTCGTAACCGATTTTTCCAGGCTTAATCGAGCCAGCAAAAGCGACTGCCTTCGGTTTAAAAAAGGCATCAAAAGCATGGCTTCTCATTCAGCAACTCTCTCTTTTTTAGCAAATTCGTATCCTTTCCAGAAGGCATTGAGGTTTGCAGTAGCAAATTTTTTGTTTATCTCTTCGATTGCCCCTGTGAGAGAATCGGTATTCAGAAATGAGATACTGCTGGAGAAAGCACCCAGCATTACCATATTGACAGCCTGAGCTGACCCGGCTTCTTGAGCCAGTCGATCGGCAGGAATCATATGAAGATGAGTAGTTTTCAACCGTATCATCGCCTCTATGTCATCCTGGATCGGATAAAGCTCAGGGGTCAATTTGGTATAATAGCCGTGGATTGTTCCCGAACTCGTCCAGATTTGTCCCTGCTGTTTCAAATATTGTATAACGCTGGCGACTTCTGAAATCTCAAGACTTATAATGGCATCTCCCCTTCCAAGAGGGATTTTTGGGCTGCTAGACTTCCCAAACCTTACAAAGCTTAAAACACTCCCGCCTCTCTGGGAGATACCGGTCCCTTCGAAGAGTTTCACCTGAACGTTTTTCCTTAAAGCAGCAGTCATAAACACCTGAGAAACTGTCATAACACCCTGGCCGCCCAACCCAGACAAAACCAAATTATACTGTTTCATTAAAATATCTCCTTCATCTAAAATAGATTCTTGCTAGACAGCTCCGTACGAACAGACATGATGACATAGGCCGCAGGCTGTGCAAGTGGTTGGGTCGATAAATGCTTTTCCATCTTCCCCTCTATCAATAGAAGGGCACCCCAGAACTTTCATGCATGAGTGTTCACAGACATCAAGACCAACACATTTCTCTGGCCTGACTTTCAAAGAAACTCCTGTTTTTCTCCTTCTCTCTTTCTGAATAGTGCATTCTGCCTCCGAAATAACAACCGAGATCTCCTTGGAAGAAATGGCTTCCATTAGAATGGGGATCATCCTCTTTATTTGATAAGGGTTGACTCTTCTGACATTCTCAATGCCTGCAGCTCTGACGATTTCTTCAATCATAATAATACGCTTGTCCTCAGAATAGGGCTTCGTGCCCACATGAGGCTGCATTCCCGTCATGGCTGCCCAATAATTATCAAGGATGATGATAGTCACATTCGTTCCGCTGTGAGAAGCATTGAGAAGAGCCGGAATTCCCGAATGGAAAAAAGTCCCATCCCCAATAGTGGCGATCACTGGATTTTTAATCCCAGCATATTTAAATCCCTGTGCCAAGCTAATGCTAGACCCCATGCAAATTTCAGTCCAGCACGCTTGAAATGGTTCGTTCATTCCGAGAATCGTGCAGCCAATATCTCCTGTGATTATGACTTCTTCCTTTTTGTATCCAAGTTTTTCAATTGTCTGATTCAGAGCATAAAAGGTAGCTCTATGGGGACATCCTGTACAAAATGTGTTTAGCCGTTTGACTTTGAGGGCTTGAACTTGCCTGGAAAGATCATCAGATACCTCAGGCCGTAAAATTTTATCCCCATATATCTCATGAAGGACTGAAATAACCACATCTACATTGTAATCACCCGTCAAGGACAGCGGTCCATGAGTTTTGCCGATTACTTTGACCGGATGATCGACTTCCGCCCGAAGAGCCAGGACAGTCTCTTCAACAATCGGTTCAAGCTCTTCCAAGACAACCACTGTATCTATTTTTGAAAGAAGGGTTTTGATTTTCTCTTTTGGTAATGGATTGGCAACTCCCAATTTTAAAGTGCAGGGTTTTAGGTTATTCAAATGCACTGCTTCCTGGAGGTAATTCCAGGTAATTCCTTGAGTGATGAACCCAATTCTGCTTTCTGTTAGGGTTAGTGGGTTGAGATCATCTGTTAATGATCCAAATTGCTCAAGAGCAGAGAGTGTATCCTTATGCTGCTGCACACAAGCTGCGGGACCAGCCTTGGCATATCTCGCAATGTTAAATTCAAAAGAAGGTTTCCGCTTGATCGATTTTATCTTCCCTAGGGTCACTGATTCAGATGTATTGGCCAACATGGTGGTAATTAGAATCATCACCGGCCTTCCTATTTGTTCAGAAAGATCGAAAGCACGACGTGTATAATCCAATGCCTCCTGTGGCGAAGAAGGAGTCATCATTGGAGCCGCTGCCAACCGTGCATAATGTCTGGAGTCCTGCTCCACCATCCCATAGTAAGTGTTCGGATCATCCGCCACATAAAGGACCAATCCTCCATTCGTGCCACTATACTGCACTGATAGAAAGGCATCCGAAGCCACGTTAAGCCCGGACATTTTCATCGTGACCAAACTTCTAAGCCCTGCCCAGGAAACTCCTGTACCAACCTCGAAGGCCACCTTTTCATTAATAGACCACTCCACCCGAAACCCCAAATCAGAAGCCTTCAAAAGGGCCTCTATCAAATAAGTGCTAGGTGTTCCTGGATAACCAGTAACTAAAGCCACTCCCGCTTCGATCGCCCCGCGAGCCATTGCCTGATTACCGGAAAAAAGGAGCGGCTTGTTTATATCGTGCGTTCCAATATCTTTTACTGCCATATTAATCTCCCAGCCTCCAGATTGAAATTTGCTCTGCGATCAATCGAGCAGTTTCGAGGATTTGTTTCATTATCTCTTGCATTCGTCACCTTCCCATTCTTTGCTTTGGAACCGTGGCCCTAATTGCGGCTATAATTTTTCCCTGACCTTTATAAATTGAAGCAGCCATGACTCTTTTTTTGAAATTCATGATATCTTAAATCTACAGATTGACAACTCCCCATTGCTAAAGTAAGGGGCTTTACGGCGTTCTCTGGTAAAAGCATAAAAGTGTTCTATTAGCTCTTTTTAAGAGCTTTGACGATCTTTTCTGGCGTCAAAGGTAGATCGAAAATCCGGATACCCAAGGCATCACACACTGCGTTGACAACTGCCGGTGCAATTGAGGTCACGGATGGTTCTCCTACTCCCTTGGCACCAAAAGGCCCGAGTCCGTCTCCTGATTCAAGCATAACTTTATCAATATCCACAACATCAAGAGATGTGGGAATGAGGTATTCCGATAATGATGGGGTTAGAGTAACTCCCTTTTTAAGAACTACATCTTCCATCAGGGCATATCCCAAACCCTGGATTGTACCTCCCTCAAGCTGCCCCTCCACACTAAGAGGATTGATAGCCTTGCCCACATCTAAACATGCAACAAGCTTGAGTACCTTGACCTTTCCAGTTTCAACATCAACAGAAATCTCTGCGGCGTGCGTTCCGAAGGTGAAATCCGGAAAGACCTGGCCTTGGCCTGTCTTAAAATCGATCAACTCCCTGAAAGGAGCATTAAATTGTGCTACGTTATAAAGGGGAATGCCATCAGAAGCACAGGTTGCTATCACATCTGTCAAGGGAATAGTCTGGTCAGGCGCCTCCTTGACCACCACTTTCTTGTCTTGAAGGTCAAGACTCTCAGGCTTTACTTCCAGAATATCAGCTGCCTTATTCAAAAGATTTTTCTTTATTTCTTTTGCTGCCTTCAGCGTGGCATTCCCGGACATGTAAAGCTGGCGCGTAGCCGTTGTAGTCCCGGCCAGAGGAGTCAACGCCGTATCCGCAATATAAACCTTAATGTCTTTCATCGGAACACCCAGCACCTCAGCTGCTATCTGTGCCAGGGATGAGGACTGCCCACCCCCAAGGTCCTGAACCCCACACCTCACCGTAACGCTCCCATCCATATCTAAGCCGACGTAAGATCTCGAAGTATCATGGAGAAAAACCATCCGCCCATAGCTCGTCATGCCAGAGGCTATGCCCCGGCCGATTTTCTCTGCAGGCGATTTTGGTTTCGATTGCTCCCCCAGAGCTGCTAGAGCCTTCTCGGCTGTCTCAGGAAATGCCACGTAACGATCCAGCACCCGTCCCGTTGCCATCGCTTTCCCTTTTTTCAAATAATTCTTTTTCCGAACCTCAAGAGGTGAGAGATTTAGACGCAGGGCCAACTCATCCATCTGGGACTCGTAGGCAAAACACACCTGCGGCACTCCAAAGCCCCGCATGGCACTCGAGAAAGTGTTGTTGGTTAAAACTGTGTAGGAGTCGACTTTGACATAGGGAATGTCATAAGGCCCTGTAGCACCTACTGTTGAGTAAAGGAGTACCCACGGACTCAGATAGACATATCCTCCAGCATCTGAGATCAACTCAGCCTCTAAGGCCATCAGTTTCCCATCATTTGTTGCTCCTGTCCTATATTTCATGAAATATGGATGGCGCTTGCCGTGAGCAAGTATCGATTCTTCCCGTGTATAGGTGAGCTTCACAGGTCTTTTGGTCTTCCAGGTAAGGAGGGCAAGATAGGATTCTACCGTGATGTCTTCCTTGCCACCAAATCCCCCTCCTATCATGGTTCCTATGACCCTGACCCTATTATGGGGAAGGCCCAGTACTTCAGCAACTTCCCTGAAGTGTTCGATAACCTGAGTTGATACACGGATTGTAATGACTCCATCATCGTCTATCCAGGCAACTCCCGATTCAGGCTCAATATAGGCATGATCTTGAGCAGGTACACGGTAGGTGTTTTCGACAATTACATCTGATAGTGCAAAACCCTTTTCTACATCATCCTTCCTTACCTTGTAGCTGCAGATTACGTTGCTTTCACTCTCACCTACTTTATATGCACCTGGCTTCTTAGCCTCGATAGGGTTGAACACACCGAGTAGGGGCTTGTAGTCGACCTTGATCAATTTCAATGCTTTTTGGGCTATCACCTCTGTTTCAGCTGCAACAAGGGCTACTGCTTCTCCCCTGAATCTGACTTTTTTATAAGCTAGAATCCGGTAGAGCCCTTCAAATCCGCCCACACTGTGGGTCTGTCCAAACCGCGTGATGGTTTCATTGTTGGGAACATCTTTGGCGGTCATGACCGCCTTTACCCCAGGCAGCTTTTCCGCCTCACTAGTGTCTATTGATAATATATTTGCTGCAGCATACTCGCTCCTCAGGACTTTTCCGTAGAGCATCCCCGGAAGAAAATAGTCATCAGCATAGACCGTTTTTCCAAATACCTTGTCCCAGGCATCATGCCGGGCCAAAGGTTTGCCTATGATCTTATGTCCAGATTGGAAGGATTTCTCTTTTTTTTGTGCATCCGACATGATAAATCTTCTCCGATATTATGGTTTACTTTCCAGGGCTACATCTTGAACGGCATCGATGATTTTTTCATACCCAGTACACCGGCAGAGGTTCCCAGAGATAGCCTCCCTGATTTCTTGGCGGCTAGGCTTTGGATTCTGATCTAGAAGCGCCTTGGCAGATACGACCATGCCAGCTGTACAAAACCCACACTGAATGGCCCCTTTTTGAACAAAGCTCTTTTGAATGGGGTGAGGTTTATTCTCGTTTCCTATCCCTCTGAGGGTGGTTATCTCCTTGCCATTTGCCTGAAAGGCCAGGGTGAGACAGGAGTTTACCGCTTTTCCATCCAATATGACAGCACAGGAGCCGCAGTCACCTTTGCCGCAACCGTTTTTTACTTCTGTTGCCCCCAATTTATTCCTGAGAACTTCAAGAAGCGTTTCTTTGGCGGTTATTTCTGCCTTTTGCCATTCCCCGTTTAATTTTATTTCTATGAGGTAAGTTTTCATGTCTTCTCTCCGTTTAAAACCTTCTGAATGGCCCTTTCGAATAATACAGATGTTGCCAATTTTCGGTATTCAGCTGAGGCCCGAATGTCGCTTATTGGTGAGATTTCTTCTTTTAAAATGACAGAGCATTCTTGAATGATCTTTTGGTCGATCTCCTTTTCTTCAAGATTCTTTTCCAAGGGGTAAACACGAATCGGCGTTGGTGAAACTGCACCAAGGGCCACCCTGGCCTTCTGGCACACCTTTCCTTCCATTTCAATCATCAAAGCGATGCTCACTATAGAAATTGCCATGGAATTCCTTAATCCCAGTTTGATATAAATACCCCTTGCCGAATCTTTTGGCTTCGAAAAGGTGATGTGTGTGATTATCTCATCCTCAGCCAATACCGTTTTATTCGGTCCCAGGAAAAACTTATCCAGAAAAATTTCTCTCCCTTCCCCTTCACTCCGCTTGGTATGAACAAAGGCTTCTAGTGCCAGCAATGGAGGCACCATGTCTGCAGCTGGGGAAGCATCGGCCAGGTTTCCTCCAATGGTAGCTCGATTCCGGGTTAAGGGATTGCCCAAAAGGCTGGCTGCAGAGAAAAGTATTGGGCTCTGGTTTCGAATTATCTCGGATGCAGTTAACTTCGAAATGGTTGTTAACGCTCCTATCGCTATAATTCCATTTTCTTCCCTTATATAGTCCAGATTCTCGAGACTACTGAGATCAATGAGAAGCTCCGGCGATATCGCTTCTTCCCGCATATAAGGGATAACATTCGTGCAACCAGCGATGAACTTTATCTTCCTATTCTTTTTCTCAACGGCTCTAAAAACTTCCTCTAGATTTTTTGGGATTATGTAATCTACTTCGTTCATTTGTGGCCTCCCAGCCTCTGTTGAAAAACTATCTCTATAGCAAGTCAGGTAATACCTTGCTTATTATTTACCACAGCTTTTAATGGCTCTCACTATACTGGTATACCCAGTACATCTGCACAGGGTTCCCTTGATGTGCTCCTGAATCTCTGATTCAGAGGGATTAGAGTTTTTATTTAAAAGATCTCTGCCCATAATTACCATTCCGGGTGTACAAAAACCGCATTGAATGGCACTATGATCCAGAAATGCCTCTTGAACAGGTTCAAGGGATCCATCTGGCTTAGCCAGCCCCTCAATAGTCACAATGTCTGCCCCATCTACTGCAACGGCTAACATGAGGCAACTTAACGCTGGTTTTCCATTCACTAAAACAGTGCACGACCCACATTGACCTGTGCCACAACTGTATTTAGTACCGGTCAGTCCCAGTTCCTCTCTTAAAACATTGACTAAGAGGGCATTTGATTCAACCAGGACTTCATGAAGTTCACCGTTTACTTTGAAGTTCACCATCTTCCTTTTCATCATTTATCCCCTCCAGCCCGATGCCATGCTTTCCAAAAAACATCTTTCAACAGAATGGCGGCTGTCTTTCTCCTGTACTCTGCAGTGGATCGTATGTCGGTGATAGGATTAATCTCCTCAGAGACTTTTTTTTCCATTTCCTCTACAAGGGAAGCATCAACTTTTTTCCCGATAACGATTTTATTGGCCTGGTCAATCTTCATGGGCACAGGAGCAACAGCCCCCATGGCAATCTTGCATGAAGCACAAATATCCCCTTGCCGTTCTAGGGCCACAGCACAACTTATTTTTGAGATGTCTGCACCAACCCTTGTAATTTTCATGAAAGCACTTCCCATCCCGTTGTTAATCGATGGGATCTGTATTTCTGTCATGATCTCATTGGGAGCCATAGCTGTTAAGTTGACGCCCTTAAAAAAATCTTCCAGGTTAATAATCCTTTCTCCTTGTGCGCTGGTGAGCTTCACCCGGCTATTAAAAACCAAAAGTGCCGGCGCAGAATCGGCTGCTGGTGAGGCAGTACACAGGTTTCCCCCTATAGTTGCCATATTTCGGACCTGAACCTTACCCAATGAGCAAGACGCTTCATAAAGGGCGGTATATTTTCGATCCTTGGCACAAAACTCCACAACTTCATGCCATTTGGTAGCTGCACCGATCCGCAGCCATCCCTCTTCTGCCTTGATAAAGCTCATTTCGGAAATCTTCATAATATTAATCAGATGACTAGGAGATATCACTTCATTTTTCATCCGAACCAGAAGATCTGTCCCCCCTGCAATCACATTTGCATCCGAACCATATTGATCAAGCAGATGCAACACTTCCTTAATAGTATTCGGTGTAAAGTACTCAAACTCCGCTTTTAAGATTCTGGTATTCACTGTTATCATTTCCTTAATGCTTTTTTGTTTTTTCTCCTAATTTAGCCAGGACTTTTTCAGGGGTTATAGGAGCCTCCTTGAAGCGCACTCCAATAGCATTATAAATGGCGTTGGCCACGGTCCCGGCTGTACAATTGATGGCTGCCTCTCCAACTCCCTTTGCTCCCATGGGCCCGGACGGTTCATAGGTTGAGGCAAAAAAAGTATGTATATCATCTACTAAGGGCATATCCGCAGATGTGTATATTTTATAATCAGTCAGGTTTGCTCCGCAGGTGAGTTCCCCAGTTTCTGGATTATATTCAGTATCCTCTAAAAGTGCTAACCCGATACCTCGGCAAAGTCCTCCTTCTAGCTGACCAGCCGCAAGATCCGGATTTATTACCGTACCCGCATCCACAGCGGCAACGGCCCTCACGGGTTTTATCTGCCCAGTTTCTGTGTCTACCTCCACTTCAATTAAATTAGTGACAAAACAGGGCGGACAGTTCACCTGTCTGTGGCTTTCTACAGAAATCGCTGTCCCCCATCCTTTGATTTGAGCAATTCTTGCCACTTCTCCAACAGTTATGGATTTCCCTTTTGCCCCTTCCAGAAAGATAATGCCCTGATCTGATTCCTCATCCGGACGAATCTTCAATACTTCAGGATTGACCTCTAGGATCCGTGAAGCAAACTTCAACAATTTTCTTTTTGCTTCGTTTGCAGCTCTCTGAGCACTTGCTCCCCCGCAGTATACCCCCCTTGTCGCATGGGTACAAACATCATAACCAGTTGAACGGGTGTCGGCTGGTGAAATTTCCACCTTTGTTAAAGGTACACCTATTTCTTCAGCTACAATTTTTGCGATTGCTTCAAGAGTCCCCCCCCCATGGCACATAAGTGCTGTTAAGCAATCGACCGAGCCGTCCTCGTTAAATTTGACCATTGCTGTAGAATAGTCCATAACTTCTCCAGGCACCGGTGCACCAGTTCCCGAAGTGTGAAAGCTTCTTCCGACACCTATGCCAAGGCGAAACCTTCCGGTTTTTTCTTCTGGCTTCACCCGCTTATCCCACCCGATCAATTCTTTTCCTTTTATTAACATCTCCTCTACCCCACAGCTGCGGATAACAGAACGTACTGTTGGCCCCTGTCCCCAAAAGGTTTCACCCAGGCCAACATAATTCTTCAAACGCATCTCAATAGGATCTATCCCCAGTTCCTCTGCGATAATATCGATCTGGGATTCAACTGCAAAAGACACCTGAGGATTACCAAAACCCTGCATCGCACAAGCTGGGGCTTTATTGGTGTAGACGCTGGTCCCCTCAAATCTCATGTGAGGCATCCTGTAAAGCGATACAAACCAACCAGCCATACAACCCAATAGTGGATATGCTTGAATATTATGGGCTCCTATATCGACAAAAACTTTCATCTCTCCTGCTGTGATTGTGCCGTCTCGTTTGATTCCGTGTTTGAGTTTGATAATCGAGGGATACTTGCAATGGTCATACATATCCTCTTCGCGGGTCAATACCAGTTTTACAGGCGTTCTTGCCTTAAGGGCGAGGGCGACACAGATGGCAACGGGAGAATTCATTTGTATGCTTGAGCCAAATGTGCCTCCAATAGGGACTCGATGCACATTGATTTTGCTAAGAGAAATATTAAATATCCTGCCCAAGAGCTGCCTAGCATTGTGAATGGATTGCATTGTCGACCAAATAGTAATACCACCGTCGGGTTCTGGCCGGCAGACAACAGCCTTGGTTTCCATCTGGTGGTGGTATGCCCGACCTGTCCTGAACTCATTTTCTATCACCAGATCGGCTTCTTTAAAGCCCTTTTCTATGTCTCCCTCACTTACTTCTCTATTACAGGCAATATTCCTCGTAATTGGAAGCACCACATCTCCAAGTATTACATCTTTATACAATTGGGATGCCCCAGGTTTCATGGCTTCGAAAGGATCGAAAACAGCTTTAAGTCGCTCATATTTTACAGTTATTTTTTGGAGCATCTTTTCAGCTAAAGCTTCTGTTCTAGCTGCAACAGCCGCTATCCCCTCTCCTACATGTCGTGTCTTTTCCGGCAAAACTGTCCGGTCGCGATAAGTCTTTTCGGGTATGCTCACCTGCCGCTCGTTGTATCGAATCTTGGGGACATCAGCAGGAGTTATGCAGATAGCTCCCATTTTTTCTGCTTCGGTTAGGTCGATAGAAACGATCTTTGCGTGGGGATAAGGGCTTCTAAGTACCCTGGCATAGAGCATGTTAGGTAATGACACATCTGATGAATATACCTCTCTCCCTGTGACCTTGGATATGCCATCCTTACGTCTTGTAACCTGGCCTACTGTAGAAAATGTTCTCTTTTTCATACTATCTTTTCTCTTCAATCAACCGCTACCAGATAGGGGGGCTAAACACAAAAAGAACTTCAGCAGTTTTTTTTCCATTATTCACCCAGCGATGGGGCAGCGTTCCATCAAAATTAAGAGTGTCCCCTTCCCGCAGGCGAATTTCTTTATCATTGATACTAAAGTTAATTTCACCCTTTATAACAAGTACGAACTCCTCAGTTCCTATTGGATGAGTTATCTCTTCCGTTTCGTCTGAGGAACCTCCTGGGCTGATAGCACTAATTAATGGTTCCATCCTTTTTGTGGCTATCCTTGTCACTAATAACTGGCTTGAAACTTTTCCGTCAGGGTAATTTATTATTTTCCGATCAGCCTTCCTTAAATGCCAATTGCTCTGATCTGCATCCGATATATCGCTAAATAGATCGATTACAGGGATATTCAAAGCAGCGGCAAGTCTACCCACCATTGAAAGGGAAGGCAGTGTTAGTTCTTTTTCAACCTGAGAGATATAGGAAGGAGTGCATCCGGCTTTTTCAGCAAGCTGCCTTAAGGTAAGTCCTCTCTCCTTTCTGTACTCTCTGATCCTTTTTTGAATTCTTTTTTCCATTTTCAATACATTATAAATACTTCAATAATTTTACTTATATTAAACATATTTAAGATATAAAACTTTGTCAAGAAAAAACCAAAAAACCTATTAGGTTATTTATTGACAAGATTTTATGCTTAGGATATATTCAGTATTAGTAAACTTATTAAAGTATTGATAAAACATTGAAACGCAAGGAAATATTAAATCAGAATTAGGTTTATTGATTCTCTGTGATTGTTTTTAAGGCATAGATTTGCGCAACTATAGAAGAATTCACTAACCTGGATTATTCACGGATCGAGTTTGCCAGATTGCCGCGCTTCGCTCGCAACGACGATATCATTTAAAATATATGTCGTCGGATGCGAGGTACAGGGTATGCGGCTGTGGTTCTTCACCGCGAGTTAAATGAGAATAAAGTTTCTCTTATTTGAATTTATAGAAGGGCTGCTATGAAAATCAAAACTGCAGATATGGCGATAAAAGGTGGCATTTTAGTGAATAGCAAAGGGGTTAGGCAAGCTGACATTTTTATCAAAGATGGCATCGTGGACAGCATAGAGCCACATTACAGTGCCAAGCCGGCAACTAAAATCATTGATGCCTCCGGAAAATTTGTTCTTCCAGGCATTATCGATGCACACCTCCATCCTGTTTATGCCGATAGAATCGATACCCTTTCCAAAGCTGCCGCATGTGGAGGAATCACCACTCTTATCCCCTACATAGGTGCGGTCAAAGCCTGGGGAAAAACTGGAACCATCTTCGATGCGGTTAAGGATTTCATAGAAGAGGGAGAGAAAAATTCTGTTGTCGACTTCGGGATTCACTGTACTCTGACTCGGGATGATATGGACAAAATGGCTACAATGATTCCCAAGGTAGTCGAAATGGGTGTAATCTCTTTTAAGGCCTTTATGGCCTATGCCCGAAGAGGAATGAAGCTTGAAGACGAAGAGCTCATGAAGAGCATGGAGATATTAGCAGAAAATGGGGCATCGCTTGCAGTACACGCTGAGAATGGAAACATCTTAGATTATCTGGAAGATAGGTTCACTGACCAGGGAAGTCTTGGGCCTGAGTTTTACCCGGCTACTCATCCCAGCCTAGCAGAAGCTGAAGCCATCTTTCGCGTGCTCACACTAGCCAAAGTCATTAAATGTCCCATCTACCTTCCTCATGTCAGCGCATATGAATCCCTGGAAGTAATAAGGCTATTTAAGGGCTGGGGGGAACCTGTATTTTTCACAGAGACATGCCCCCACTATCTAACTTTCACTGATGAGGAGATGAAAAAAAGAGGAGCTCTGGCCAAAATGGCGCCACCTCTTAGGAAGAAGAAGGATGTCGAAGCAGTCTGGAAGGCGGTAGAGGAAGGCCTGATAGATGTGATTAGCTCCGATGCGGCAGGACACTTGGTCAAAACCAAAGAGCCACTCTGGGACAACATCTTTAAGAGCCCTTATGGGATTCCAGGACTGGAGACGATGTTCACTGTGGCTTATGACGAAGGGGTAAATAAGGGAAAGATTACTCTTCCTCACCTGGTGAAGCTGACCTGTGAAAACCCTGCTAGAATCTTTGGGCTTTATCCCAGGAAGGGAGTCCTTCAGGAGGACTCAGACGCTGACGTAGTGATATTTGATCCTGGTGTTTCACATACCATCAAGGCAAAAAATCAACATCTTAAGGTTGACTACAGTATGTATGAGGGAAAGGTGTGCATGGGATCTCCCATTCTCGTGATACAACGAGGTAATATTTTGATGGAAGAAGGCGAATTGAAGGCTGAGCCTGGGCAAGGCAAATATATTCCAGGGAAAAAAGATTAGAGTTAATAGCCTTATTTCTTTTGTAGAGGGCATTAAAATTTAGGAGAAAGGAGAAAGTTATGATCAATCTAAAAGGAAGGGATATCCTTACCACTAACGAATGGACAAAGGAAGAGCTGGACCAGGTACTGGACTTGGCATTCAAGTTTAAGGCGATGAGAGAAAAATCGAGGTCTCTTGAGATTCTCAAAGGAAAGACCCTTCTGCTATTATTCTTCCGCAGCTCAACCCGAACAAGGATTTCTTTTACAGCTGCTATGGAGCAGTTAGGCGGCTTTGTTCAAGTCCCGGATCCCGGAGGACTGCGTTTAAGCATTGAGGAAAAACCTGGGGTTGGTGAAGCGCTGAAGGATACTGCTAAAGTTACCGACAGATATGTTGACTGTGTAGGTATTCGTCTCAGTGGTCCGATTGCTGATAAGAACGGAGTCCTCAGGCCAGGTCTTGGCGACGCTGTCACCAGAAAGTATGCCGAGTTTTCGAAGAAGCCGGTCATCAATCTCGCCTGTGATATGCAACATCCTACCCAGGCAATGGCTGATATTATGGTTGTGAAGGAACACATGGGTGATCTCAAAGGTAAAAGATTCGTTGCTCATTGGGCATACTCACCCATCGTCCGGCATTACACTTCAATACAGGCTGATGCATTAATTGCAGCCACCTACGGGATGAATGTTACTGTTGCCTATCCCGAAGGATATGATCTTGATTCAGAAACAGAATCCCTTATTAGGGCCGAGTGTGAGAAAAATGGCCAGAAATTCGAGATATCTCACGACTTTAAGAGTGCCGCAGAAGGTGCCGATGTTGTCTTTCCGAGAACATGGGTATCACCCAATTTCTATATTCATTCTCGAGAAGAAGAACTACGTATTGCAACACGATATAAAGACTGGAGATTAACTGAAGATTTGATGAAACGAACTAACAATGCTTGCTTTATCCACGTTATGCCCTTCGATAGGGGAAATGAGGTTGACAACAGCGTTGCCGATGGGCCAAATTCACTCGTATATGACCAGGCGGAAAACCTACTTCATGTACGGAAGGCCTTCCTTGTTTCAGTTATGGTCGATGCCAGCAACCTAGAAAAAATCTAAAATTGGCAAAGCCACAAAAGATATTCTGAGGGAAAACAATTTTCCTTCTCGGTTACATGCCTTATTTCATGGTATCAAATACCATTACTTTGTTACGTTTCTAACTCTTATATTTTAATCTGAAGCGAGAAGGAGTTATCCTCTCAAACTTTTTAAAATATTTTGTAAAATGACTCTGGTCATAGAAACCAACTTCATTTGCCAGGTGGGCAATATTTACCTCTGTATTTAGTAAGAGATATTTTCCGTAATCTATTCTCAATTTTGTTATAAAACTCGAGAGCGACATTCCCGTTTCTTCTTTAAATAGATGCAAAGCTCTACTTATACTCAACCCAGCTGATTTTGCTACGTTGCTGGCAGTGACTTCTTTTGTAAAATTTTGATTGATATATTCACGCATTCTATGAACCTTAGTTTTTCTCTTTTTCTCTTTAGTCGTGGAAACTTTGTTAATAAAATTCTCT
>LAZR01001135.1_pt1 | contig 17440 bp, 6 predicted proteins | sample 329461 | NCBI WGS metagenome assembly LAZR01 (sample SAMN03002196, study PRJNA259156) | marine sediment metagenome | biome: sea floor; feature: Hydrothermal impacted sediments; material: marine sediment; isolation source: Loki non-amplified sample from Loki's castle hydrothermal vent sediment ...
CAATATAGAATTCATCGCTTGATCTTTAAGCCTACTCTTTTCCAAACCATTTGTTGAAACCACAAAAATATCATGGCCCATTTTTTCAAAAGACAACATCAAACTTTCCATTACATATACCCAACTTAACATGGACGCACCATTGTACCAACTATGGCTTCTAATACTTAATTTATCTTCCATAATCCTCACCTCATTACAATTATACACTAATTTTCTAAAAAAGTTACAATAATGTTAATAATTCTTCTAATTCAGAAGATGTAACAGAGGTTTCAGTATTTCTGAACCCTGCCTTTTTCAAATATACCGTTAATATAATCTTTGTTCTTAATTCGGGTCTGGTAATAGAATTCCTAATATTATCTGCTCTTATTCTTAATAATCCAGAACTTTGAACATATAATAAGGCAACAGTAGTTTCAATTTTAGTATAACCATCAAGTGATTCAAAATCATAACCATCAGAATCCTTTACAAACGATTGAATGCTTGCTGTAACCCTTATTTGATTATTTTCTAGTGCACCACTTGCAACTAGTGTACCATCATAAAAATACATTTTATTTTTGATAAAATTACTAAAAATATTTATTTCGCCTTGGGTTGATCCATCTGACAAATCCACAACAATAGTGTTAACCTCAAAGTCTATTTTATACTGCGTTTCATCAAGATTCAATAATTCTCCACCAAACAATAAATCACCAGGTATAAATGAAATATTTTTTCCTCCACTTGGTGTACTGGCAGTAATATCACTAGAACTAAATTTTGTAAATGTTTTTGGAACAAACCTTCGCAAATCTACTAATTCAAGATTGTGTGGAACCCATAATGACACAAAATCAATTCTATATGTAAGATTTGTAAAAGGAACAGCATTGAAGGCACTATCTGCCGTAATCATATTCGGTGTAGTAGTTAATGGATTTGTTAAACTTTCTATTGTTAAAACAGCGCGATTAAAATTACTACCAGCAATAAATGCTGTTCCTAATGCGATATTTTGTTGAATCATTTGTGGGTCAGTTATATCTATAATCCCGTCATCTGTAACATCGGCTCTAATAATTTCTTCCATAGTTACAGTACCATCTACTATAGCATTACGTTGAGCTACAGACGCTAAAGAACCAGATACCAAATCTTTAGAGTATCCATCTAATACTTGAGCACGGGAAACATCATCTGAATCAATTGTTCCGTCATTATTAACATCACCATATGCATCGGTATTAAACTCTACATCTATAATACGATATTTTAATTCAGGTTCTGCGGTATTTGGTACCAATATAGACCCAACGAGATTATTCAACTGCAGGTCTGATGCAGGTTGAATAATTGTAAATGTATTAGACCTAACCAATCCAGGAAACTCAATTATTCCAGAAATTTGTGGATTACCAACCGGATTCGTATCACGTACAGAACCAATAACAATTGGTTCACTGCTAGCATCAATTAATGTAGTTAAAGTACTTTGCAAAACAACAGCTATACTAGGAGCGTCTTCTATACGACTAAATACCGGATTTCCAGTTGATGGATGTGAAACTGAATCTGTAAAATTAGTAGATCTCTGCAAAATAACATAATTTTTTGTAGTTTGAGATACATCAAGCAAACTGTGACGTCCCTCGATATATGATTCATCTAAACCAGTTGTTGTATTTGTTTTCGTTCTAGGTGAGGTTACTTGCACACCACTATCAAATGCAGTTCCATCAGTAATACGAATAGCATTTGTGTATATTTTAAACCACAAATCACTATTTATGATATCTGTCCACACATTGTTTGAAAATACTGACATATACATCGGATCAGTTTCATTAGGATCAGCATTTGTATTCGCCGCTTCTTGCAAAACAATATTTCCAACGCTAGTATTTCCAGAGCGTCTAATGGTAAGCATATAATATGCCCCAATATCTATTGTTGGTGCTAAGTTTGGATTAGCTAATAATGATTGAGTAAATACGAAATCAACTACTTGTAATTCATCCGTAAGTGTTATACCTAAAGCAAGCAAATCATTTTGATCAAATGATATTTCAGCAATTGGGGAAAATTCTGGATCAAATTCTATTGCACTATTTGGAGTAATATCTGTTGGACACGAAGTTGTTGTTTGTAGCGGACGTATACCAACAACGATATCTCCTGTCCAATCAAATTCTTCTCCTGACACTGCTAATGTATTTTCGCTGACTGATAAAAGAATCGATACCTTTTGAATATTATTTGTAGTTGCTTTAAATTTCTGTCCAATAATAAGACCTTTAGCGTCATTTACAAACAATGTACGTGTTGTTGTAGAAGTAACATTAATTTCTAAATCATCGGCATTTAAACTTTCAGTATTTGCTATTTCATTTAAAAGAGTATCTAGTGTTTTAGACAAAGTGGCAGGTTTAAAATCTACATAACTCATATCGGGCTCGACCGATTGTTCAACCATAATTATATCACGTGATAGTGTCATTGGCAATGATTCAAGAATTCTCAGTCTACCGCCGTAATTATTGGATGCCGTTCCAGTAATAATCGTGTTTTGATTGCCACGAAAATCTTGTGTCATAATAGCAACTATCTTGGTAAAATAATTTCTAGTAATCTGAGATTCATTTTGTTTAAAATTTATAACTTCATGTATAAATCCCCCACCAAATGTTATACCAAATAAGTACACATTGGTAACAGGTGTGCCACCCAATGATGCTCCAGATAATTCTATTTCAAGTTGATTTCCCTCAAAACTATCTAATGGCTGAAGATATACCGTGTTTCCGGACGAATCGATTGGATAAATTGGCTCACCATCAAAATTTTGAGTACTAATTAATGTTGCTGTTGCAGATGGAACATTATTTGTATCAAACAAAACACGTTGAGTTGAAAACTCTTGTTCAATACCACTACCAACTTGGAAATCTGTATTATTAGCCAAGCTATCGTGCCAGGCTGTTTGTTCAACATCCAAATCTGTTTCAGTAACTGCTTGTCCATCATACCAGGACGTTCTTTTTAAAATAGGACGTGTCATCTATCCCTCCTGCATTTTTTCTATTTTTTACTTGACAAAACCAGATATCTAGTACATATAAACTTTCAGGGAACCGCGGAAAGTTATTTTGCAAACACAATAGTACTCTCACATTGAGCTGGTTGTATTGTTTTTATTAATTCTACTAGTAGGTTTTCTAAATCAGTGTTACCAATTATCTTATCAAACGAATCTATAACCTCTATTTTAAATCTAAATATTCCTCTTTCGGCATTAACAACTGTTGCTAGAAAATCAATATCATTTTCCATTATATCAAAATCATAAATAGACGTAGTATTAATATCTTCTATAACAGGTATTGCGAAATCTGTATTTGCTAAATAATTAATATCTATTGTTTCATTACCCATTATTTTTATCGATTGTAATCTTTGCACAGAAGAAAATCTTATATTATCAATAAGGGCCCTGGCACCATTTAATCCAAATACATCAGAACCAATATATACTTTGGCAAACGTATCTGATAAATCAATATTATCTACTAAAAATCTATTAACGCCTGGTCGCACCTCTGCTTGACCATATATAATGCCAGTACCATAAATTAATCCTGTGCCATATTTAATTGTTCCTCGCTCTGAACCGTCCACAAACAATCTTAGTCTGTCTAAATTATTCGAACTATTCATTATCCACATTACCATAATTCTGTGCCATGTATGTCTTTGCCATGGAATTTGAACGGTTATCATATGTTCAACATCAGAAGCCTTAACAAAGAAATTAATACGACCATTCGGATCTCTAAAAATACTTACTCTATCACCTTTGTTATTTAACGGAACATAGGAAACTTTTAATAATACATTTGAGGTTGGTAAAGGTATTCCAAGTGTTATTGTTTTTCTATCAACGTTAGATACAGAACCACCAGTAAAATAATTAGTTCCTGTATTGTATACGTCACTTACTAATCTAATACTTTCAATTTCACGTGCTCGTTGGTTTATTATTACTGTTACACTAGATGACGATTCAACCTGCTCCTCTGTAAAAGCCGACATATCTACATAATAATGATAGTTCGGGTCGCCCCTGGAATCGTCTAATGGGCTAATCCAAAACTCAATTGTTCCTTCACTAGGATTAAATACAGATAAAGCATTGTTAATAATATATGGCTTGTTGCCACTAAATCTAATTGCTGACCCAAAGTTGCTGTTCACACTTGAATCAACTTCAAACCCAACATCATATTTGTCCTTGAATACAGATGAATCTTCTACTATATTATTAAAGTGAGCCAACAATAAAGTGTTATTATCAGATGAAAACGCATTAGATATATTATAATCTATTGTTATAGATTTTGAACTACTACTTACAGTTTCTCCTACCCTTGTATCTTGTAAAAGTGTATCTAAAACTCTAAATTCATCTATAATCCCATTAAATTTTTTATCTCCGCTAAAATCACTACCAATAAAAAACGTGTCCGGCTGAGAATCAATATTTATTTTCAAAAGAGTTGGATAATCAATTTCATACGTACATTCATCCAATATAAATGGAATTCCACCAGTACCATAAAGTTCAAGTCTAAATATTCCATTAGAATACTCGACAACCTCAACCATATCTCCATTGTTTTCAGATACTGTCATAGCCTTATATTCTCTAATTTCAATAACACCTGCAGATTCTTCAGTATTAATTGGTACTATAGATACACTAATTAAACTAATATTTTTCCAATATTCATCTGTAATTATAGTACCAGACTCTGTAAATATTATGGTTTCAGATGTTGCACCAGAATATGCTAATCCAGAAATTATAACCTCGTTTTTCTCAACACTAAAATCAATCATATTTCCAGATACATTAATGGATAATTTTTTTCCAGACGACTGATTGCTTGGCTGGCAAACACCTATATATCCATCAGATATTGTATCAAAATCAGATTGAAGCACAGTAACTAAATCTGAACCAATAATCATTCCAACTGGTACAAATCTATCAGTACTTATTAGTGTAGTATTTAAAATTATCTTTGTAATCTGTACATCACTTAGGTTTACTGGTGGAGGAGAATTCAATCTTAATTCATCTGAATTACCATATGAATAGACTTTTTTACGACATCGTCTTAATACTAGCCCAAGCGGACGTATAATTACTGAATCATTAACTTCCACTCTATTATGTATTGTAATAATATGACTATTATCGCTTCCTCTTGATATTGAATAGTCGGGATTATCAGCATCAATACCGTACAACTCTGTTTCATTATTTTCGCCGTCGACAGCAACAACAATAAAACTTTGAATATTTATTGGTGTTGTAACAGTTACTGTTGTTGAATTAACACTATAACTTAAATTACCCAACGTTAATGTTAATGCTCTATCCAATAATAATGTGGTCTTGGTAACACCAGTTATAGTATATGCCAGACCAAAATTTGGATCACCAATACCATCATTTGTATCATCTAAAAGATATAAAGAATGTCCAATAGAAACACCAGATGTAAAATCAGCAGATTCCGACATAAACAAATTAGAACCAGATTCTGTCGATCCATCGAACCCACCCATGATGGGTATACTAGCATTTGAAATAATCATCTCTTCAGCAACATCTCCAAAATCGAACGATGAATTAGATTTTGGATTACCACCAAATTTGAACAAGTTTTGCACTTCTTGTCCGTCAACAAACAGATGCATCTCGTCTTGCTCGTCACTTGAATTTAGTTTCCATGATATTGCTATATGGTGTAAAGAGTTAGATTCCCAATCACGTATACTTTTAGAAATATTATAAAATCCAGCATTTAAACCAAGCCTTGATCTATTATCAAATATCTGGAAATTTAAATACCCAGTGCCATCTTTAAATAATGACATTCTATTTGATGCATTATCATTTGCCATATCAAAAATATAATGTTGTAATCCTGCTGAAAACGATATACCATCCATAGCGTACTCTTCAGCAACACGAGCAATATCATATCCGTCTATAAAAGCAGTAAAATCTATGCCACTTGTTGTACTTGTTATTATATCTGTAACCTCATTAATATACCCGTCGCTATCGATTGGTTTTATTAAATTATAAAATTCACCATTAGTTGTTATAGAACCATCAAATTCAACAGTAATATCAGTATTTTCTCGCCACCTTATATTCCAAGTATCGGCGAATTCATCAAACCATATGAAAAATCCAATATCCTCATTTATATTGGATGGCTCTCCCAAAACAGATATGTCTGTATCATTAACATTTAGTGTGAATGGAATTTCACTAGGATTTGCTCCAGAAAATCCAATATATGTATTGGACAAATCTGCATAACCATCTATAAGTAATCCTTCAAATGTTAAATTCGCATCGTTTGCAATACCTTTCCAATTGGGACGAACCCATGTTTCTAGTGTACCTTCATTCAATCTAAGATGAGCAAGTGCTGGTACTTCGACGCCCTGATTGTTTTCTATAACTATTCCGTTATCAAATTTTCCAAGATCAAATGTAGAATCGACTCCATGTGTTAGTTTTCTAAGATGTAAATTATCTCTTCCTAATACCCAGTCATTAAAAATTGATTCTGTAATATTTGGTGTTACATCAGTAAATGACTCAACCAATTTTTCCAATGATGTAATGGTTGGACCCTTAACAAAAGATTGTAAAGTACCACCCAATATATCACGATATGTTTCTCTATTAAAATTTGGTGAAAAACTCGTAAGTTGTGATACTTGTGTTAATGATCCAAAATTTAACAATAAAGAATCACGAAGCGCGCCATATTTGTATGTTACATAATATTGATCACCAGTATTTATAGAACTACTTATACTCCAATCTAGGCTGTTGTTACCGTATTCATACGATACAGTGATATTATCACGTAAATGATTGTAATCAACAAATATACTTCCTGAATTATAATTAACTACTATAGCATCTCCAACTTGTAAAGCATTTGATGCTCCTAATGTTATTACATTACCATCTATAGAATCTCTATTAATATTAAAATATCCATCAATATCAGTAGCAGGTAATGTACCAATCTGCTCAACAGTATATATATTTGAAACACTAATTATATTATTATTAAGAGTGATTGTTTTGTCACTTCCACTTGATAGATCTAAAATAGCCCATACTCTTCCTTTTTTAGTATAGTTGAAATTTGGAGAAACAGTTACTTCATGATCATTTATTAATCCTACAATGTCTACCTCTTGTATTGGAGTATCTGATGCAGACCCTACAATTAAGTTACGACCAATGTCTGCGGACGAAAACACTGCCCCGTATGATGTAAAGACATTATTATTATTTAATGTAATTCCGTCTTCACCACTCTGATATGTTCCGATAAGAAGAGTTCTAGTTATATTATTGTTTATAAATCTTTCACCAACTTGTTCTATACCGATAACACTTACAGTTGTATCGGTAACAGTTCCAATATTATAAATACTTGTGTGCGCCTGCAACGCATTCTGGCTTCGATATATATTATTAACAGACAATATATGTTCGTTGAATGTTTTTATTTTTTTATACTTATAACTAATATCACCCAAATCAGTACCTTGGTCTGTAGAAACAGATACATATATAATACCATTAGTATAATCTACCATAAAATCGCCAATTCTTTGCAAACGATTTATATTCGTACTAACATTCTGAAACAATCTGTCTTCATAAAAAAATTCCCTAATAAAAGAATCAGTATCCGAAAGTAATACCGAAGTGTCAAAATTAGATCCAATGTTTCGTTCCTGGCTATCGGATATACCGCTGTTTTCAAGTGCAATTTTAAATATTCTTAAATCTGATGAATTTGTTAATTCGTCAGATACTAATAATACTTCTTGCGGAATTCTTGCAAATTGTGCTAACTCACGTTCTACTTCTTGTTGTTTAGGAGCAACTCTCCCTGTAAATGAAATTGATGTATCATTAAAACGATCAAGAGAATAAAGTTCTCCAGTTGTTTCATTAAAAATTCTAAATACATTTGTTATAGGAAAATTTTCTGTTTCTATTTTAAATGCACTAATTAATTTATTATTAACTCTTTCATTTAAGACCTCTATATGGGATAAAACCCTATAATCAGTATCTTCCGCAAACGTATCCGTATATTTAAATGATATTTTTGCTTCAACATTAGGTAAATTTCTAGTAGAATTTATAGCAATCTCATCTCTATCATCATTAAATGTAAAATCAATATCCTTTACAAATGTTTCTCTGTACGTATAATTTGCGACAGGAAAATTTTCTCCGGTACCCTCATTATTTATATCTTCACCAAAAACATACACATCGCCAGTTTCATAATTTATAGAATATTCCCCAACTTTAGCTGGAAATCTCAATATATCATACGGGATTTCTGTGGTAAATGACGGATGTGTTGTTGTAAACGGTAGTTCGCCATTTGATGACTGTGGATTTAAAAACTCTGTGCCATTTAGTGTTGCTATTACATCATTTTGGCTTACTATAGGTGCATTAGACAGAGCAAATTTATTAACAATTGCTGGTACTGCTTCACGAACAACATCAACTAATCTTGAAACTGCTATACCATCTGTACTAATATTGCGTCCAAGTTTCTTATATACATAAGAAATATATATCTTATCACTAGCCCTGGGTATAAGAAAACCGCCCAATGCTCCAGTTATAGAACTTGATGACAATTCAATTTCATTATCATTCAAATTAGTATTAATTGACGAAGAATTTGAATCATAACGATTACTTTTTAAAGTATAACCAAATTCCTCTATATCATATTCAGTATATTCTTCATCACGAAGTAATGAAACAGATATCACCTGTATAACTGGCATTTTTGAAACCTTAATAAAAAGTCCATCGAAATAATTACTTTCACTTACATCATCAGAAACAAGTTCATTTATTATGTCAACTGCCTGTATACTAATTGGATCTAAACCAATAGACCCAATAACAGAATTTACAATAATATCATTTCTTGTTTTGAATGATTGTTCTCGTACAGAACTAAATTCAACAGATGAAGATATGTCAAAATCAACCGACGAAGAAGAAACTTTTAAAATTTCAAAAGCACCTCCATTATCAAGGTAATCAATTGGTCCATCGTCCCTTGTCTTTAATTCACTAGTAACCAACACAGATAAATAATTTGCTGATTTAGTTGTATTGATTGCATTAGATGCTTTTTGAAAATCATTCGCCTCTGATGAAATTAAGTCTCGTACCAATGTTGGTTCACCAGTTTCATATAATATAGATACATCATCAAACATTGCATCACGTATATCATTTTCGTCTTCACCTGGGCTTGTAATGAAAAACGAATTACGATTGCCATCCTCAAAAATCTTTTCACCATTAATAGTTTGAAAATTTTGCGCATCTGTACTTGTGAATGTTATTTTGTATTGTACATTTGGAAATAATGCACTAAAAGTTACTGTTACAACATCATTATCTACATTAACAGATTTAACTTCTGGATTAGAAACATTATTAAATGCAGATGTAACAAGTATGTTATTAACACTTGTATCAGTATCAATATCATCATTGAACAAAACTTTTATACTAGAAACAGTAAGTTCAATTATGCGTACATATGCTAGTGACATATCTATCTATCCTCAACTTCTATAGTAACTGTCCCAGCGTCAAGATATTCATTCTTTTTAGCAGAAATACTAAGTACATTTCCACTATTTCCATGACTAAATGTAATAATGCGAACCCTATCTATACCGGGAATGGAATATAATATATTAATTATGTCAGATGCATCTACAGTTGTTCCTAAACTATTTGAATTTAAAAATGATGACACAATATCAATAGAATCTTGCCTAATTGTTTGAAACTGGTTTATGTATTCTGGTAATAATACTATTTTAATACTTACATCAATATCCTTTTTATCAGCCTCTTTAATCAATACATCGGCTGTAATTGGTCTAACATTTTCAATTGAATTTGTTATAGTGTTAATAAGTGCATTATGATTAAATGTAACTGTAATACGTTCATTTTCTTTTGGAGCAATGTAATTGTAATCAATATGATAAGACGTATTACTTACTGGCTGATTAAAATTTTTAACCGTTAAATTTCCTACTAAATTACTAGTTGCATTTTTGAAACCGGATCCAAGAGTTATTCTTGAAATATCAACAAATACTTTATTTGTTATTTGGGTTCCATTTTTGGAAAAATACAATTGTGTTGAATAATTTGTATCTATATAATAAAACGACACACGCACAGTATCACCTGCTCCTAACATTGCCACAACATTTCCGGATGTCTGCGGTATCAATATCTTTGTAGTACTTAATGTAGAATCTTCTAATGCAACCTCAAGGTCGTAAGCATTATCACGCAATTTATAATTCACAATATCATATGTGTTATCAACTGATGTAACGGCGCCTGTATTATCTAAAATTACTCTTTCTAAACTTACCAACTTAATAACCTTTACACTCGATGGAATAGATGTTCCGAGATCTAATGCAATCGCTGATTGCAAATCAACTTCATATCCTGATCCAGATTCAACAACAACCAAAGTATCAACAATTTTATTTATTGTTGTGCCAGAAATAGTTATACTTCCTTTGGATGGGGTAGATGCTATATCTACCCTAAGATTAGACCCAGATTTACGCAAATTATACGTAAAATTACTATCACTATCCAGTAAGTTTGATGTAGGTTGCTCGCCTATTATAGACCCACCAATAGTAAATTTGTTGTTAGACTTTATATATGGAAGGTTTGTAATTTCTGATTCGGGAATTAATATATTTACATCTGCAATGTAGTTTATCAACACTTCTGTTCCACTAGTTGAAGAGTTTTGCTGTAAAATAATGGTTGATAGTTCAAATGTACCATCATATCCATCAGATGAAAAAATATCACTAGCATTAAATCTAATTGTAACAATATCGCCATCAACAGCAATAGAATCAGTTGGCAAAACTATAGATGCTGTTCCAGATAATGTTGTGCCTCCACGTTTGTCTGTGTTAAATAATTCTGCATTATCAGACACTCTTCGTATATCTATAACATTAGATACAGTATTATTTACAACAACACTACCGCCAGTAACTGAAGTTGTATAAGTTTCAAACGTGTCTACTGAAATCATCTTAAATATTGGATGTGTTGCTGTTGCTGTAAGATTTCCATAAGCATCCTCTAACAATGTTACTGGCTCTCTACGAACCAAATTACTAAAACCCCAATCAATAGAATCCTGTACCTGACGAAGCGAATTAAAATGTTCGAGATCATCAAAATCAAAAACACTATCAAAAGATTTAACCCACACATAATCTACTTGTAATATATCGGTACCAACCGGCAATGTACTACCACTGATTGTAATCCTTCCAGTTTCATTCAATTCCCCAGTGCCGTCTGGGTTTTGATTTTCTACAACATATCTTTCGCCAGTTGTAAGATTAACTATACGATTTACACTTTGAACAGGAGTATTTAGTAGTATTACAGAACTCCTATTGGTTGTACTTGTCGTAGAGTTTTCATTTGTAATTAGGTAATTCTGCGTAATAGACTGTATTTCTTCAACATCAGCGAAATTTAAGTTATCGGATCCATTAAAAATTCCTTTTGTTGTGTTTTCATTATCTAGTTCTATTTTATTAGATGTCCAATGTAGCTTATCGAACCCAAATGGACTACCTCCAAAATCTCCTGTATCTTTTTGCAAAATATAGTTTCCTCTTACTCTAGCATTATCATCAGTGTATTGTTCAACAAAGTTTGATCCAGAAGAACTACCAGAAACAGTAACAATATTTTTAATAGGTTGGTTTGGAATATCATTTCCAGCAAGCAATGACACTCTTCTTTGTGCAGCATTTAGTGTTGTGTCACCTCCATTTTGTCCAAGTATAACATCATTAAGTGGATCTGTCGGATCATTTTTTCCGCTAGCATCGTTAAAAACAAATGAATCAATTTGGTTTTCTAAATTTTCGCCAAGAATATATATATCAACTTTACCTCCACTACCTGGATCCGATATAATTAAATTTCCATCGCTATCTATAGAAACCTGCGTTCCATCACGAATTAATAGTGGATCACCTGGAACAACTATTTCTGAATCAAGCACACCAGATATAATATTGATAGCAGTTGAATACCCAAGTGCAGTTCCAGTATTGCTTCCAGCAAATATACTTAAAATTCTAGTTCTAAACTCATCATCACTTTCGGCACTTGAACCACCGGTAAATGAACTAAGATTTGTAACATCAGATATTCCAGAAATATTATGTGATATTATCGAAAATCTACCTATATTACCAGATACACCAGATGTAAGTGCTTGTACTACAACTTCAATAGCAAATTCGCCTGTAATAGATGCTAAATCCAAATCTGTTCTCAAACGAGTTGATGTAGCTTTATATACATTGGCACTATCAGAAAGCATAATAACATCATCAAGAGTTTCAAAGTTTATACCATTTCGTGCAGTTACAATAGAACCGCTTGGTATTAAAATATCCACATCCATATTGTTTGTAACAAATACAATTGTTCCACCAGAGTTATTACCAGCAATTCTACTTGCACCGTAATTAGATGCTAATTTACTTAAATCAGATCCTGTGACAGAAAACAATGATTGTAGACCTGATATACCCATTAATTGTGAATATAGATTGGCGATCCCTTGTGCGGGCGCATCAATAAACACATCTCTTGATACTGTTCCTGGTTTAGTATCAAGTTCTGGTTGTACAAGCCTTAAATACTCTATTTTGGATATTACCAGATCATCAAATGTTCTAAAAATAGCCATCTATTATCTCCATCAGGTGATTAAAGTTAGTTCTTCTTCAACCTTTGTTAAATTGCGTGAATACACTGTAATCTCAATTTTGATTTGTCTCATATCTTCTTTGGTCCTAAATGCATTAACGCTTCCGATCAAGTTCATAAGCTCAGATAGTGTTACCTTTTGATAAATTGCCTGACGCATCTGTAGTTCCTTTAGTTTTTCCAAACTTTGAATAATAGATGTTCGTATATCCAAAAGCATCATATTATCTGGTAAATTTTTTCCAATAGTGTCCTCTCCAACTGTGCATCCATACCACATATGAAATCTATTAGAACCAAGCGGTGTTAAAACTATCTTTATAATATCTTGACGTAACTTCGGAGTATCTGTAATGGTTCTTATTTTTCCGTTTGGTAATATGCTTAAATCATTACCTACAAGAGCGAAATCGAATGACATTATGTTTCCTCTTCTAATATTATTTTATGTCGTACTTTATCATCATGCTTAACAATAGACATGGCACTATCTAATTCGTCAAATATTTTTGTTATTTCTGTTTCTAATTTTGTAATAGATTCGGTAAGACCTTTGGCACCAGAAATAGCAGGAATGTTACCCTTAATTACTTTAAGTCTTTCTTGAGACTCTTTATTTAATAAACCAACCAAATGTTCTGGATCCAACCTATACAAAGCGCTTATCACAATCAATATATCTACACCAGAGATTGCACCAAATGTTCCAAGAAGTAAATCCAAACTTCTGAATGCTTTCTTAATGTCATGTGTAGCTTTTTCAATTTTTCTATCAATTCGTTTTGAATGACGATTTGCTTGTTCTCTAGGAACCAATAAATCTAGAAACAAATCTGTAAAACCCTCTCCACGTAAGTTTTTTGTCTCAAAGCCAATTGTGTCATCAAAGCCAATTGTGTCATCAAATTCAAACAATGACAAAACAGCATTCAACACACCTGTTTGTATTTCTTGTTCATTTTTCATTATTTCTAATTCACCAGTTCTTGTTTCTGATTCCTGTATTTTTGGATTCTGTTCTGGCACATTTGTAACTGTTGGTAATACGTTAAATCCAACATTTCTCCTGGTTCTACTAATAAGTCTGATTGTATTTTCAAGAACAAATACAACTTTATTTAATGTTCTGTTTAGCCTAGCTTCAGTATTTTTATGCATATCCTTGAGTTCGCCAGATTTAAATGATGTGTTAACAGAGTCTTGTTTTGTGCTGTCAATTACATTCTCTCCCTTAAGTTTTATTGATAAAATTGTTTCAATCAAAGGACTCTTGTATCGTGTTTTACCATGCTTCAGTTCTTTTTTTGACATAAAGGCGCCACCGATACGTTTTATTTGAGGAAATACATGAATTCTTCCGTCCACTACCATAGGAAATAACACACCACGTTTTCTACGGTCAGCAGAATTTATTAAAATACTTGCTTTAATGTTTTGTTTATTTATATCAAGAAAATCTTCTACTTCTTGTGCTTCAATTTTTTTGTCATGCAGAGATTGGCGCTCGTCCAACCTAACACCATAAGTATTAAAATTTAAATCATTAACATTTCCATTATTATGTATATCGGGACTTCCATTTGGTAATTCTCTTTCATCTTCGGGAACTACAGCAGGAAGACCAATTGCACGATAAAATGCATTAATCCTAGACTCTATTGGTAATACCCCTTTTTTTCCATGAGACCTTACTGAATCAATGTTGCGAATAGCACGAACAGAAAATTCTTCAAAATCAAAATTATCATTTTGGTTAGACATTAGCGAACACCTGGCTCTCTCTCATGTGTTGTTCCGGTAAAACGACGTTTGGGTAGAATTGCATCTGCTACGAATTTAACCTGTTCAACTTTAACCGTTTCGTTAGTACCATCAAAATTCATGATAAAATCGGTATTTACCTTAGCCATAACATTGGCTGTTCCGGGAAACAAAGATATCAATTCTGCCGTTATATTTCCGGTGGAATTATCTCGTTGTTGGTTTTGTAAAATACCAAAATCAGTAAATATATCAACATTTATATCAACATCATTTGGAAGATTTTTTGCTATTGGTGTTCCAGAAACATCTCTAGGGGTTACTGTAATAAACACTTTATCAACTCCTCCAGATTTAGCTATATTCTTATCAACACCAAACGTACTTGATATCCTATCAGACATTTTTGATAACAGTGAATTCATCTTTCCTGTCATTGATGTAATAACAACAAACAGTGAATTAACAAGATCGTCTCTAATTTCGTCAATAAAATCCAAAGAAGTATCTCCATTAACATCCTTTAATTTGTTAAGAAAAGAACTTGTTGCGTTAGTCATGTCTGTGTATATATCTGGAATATCTGCAATCTCTGGATATTTTTCTATCGCTGATAATTCCAAATCACCAAATCTATCCTGTATTGCTTCTTTCGCCTTTACTACATCTGGGTGGCACCCAATGCCCAATATACTATGTCCCACAAGCTGATCATAGTTTGGCTCAATGCAGTAATTAACAACACCCATATACTTGGTCAAAACCTTATTTGTTATTGTGATATTATCTCCACTAATCCGGGCAATTGGTACAAGAACACTTCCAATTTGATCTGGATCATTCATATCGTCTTTACAAAACTTCTCTCCACGCCGGCCTAGTATTCTAAGTCTAAAATGAGCTGCATCATTTTTTGATCCAACTGGCCGAGCCTCATCTATTTCTTCATCCAGTTGTGGGTTTAGTTGAGATTTAAGATCCTGAAGGTATGGTTTTAGCTTCGAAATATTTTCTCCACCAGTTAATGGAATTAATTTCCATGTCCATAATGGAGGTGCAGCACCATAAAATATTGGTATCAGTAATCCTTTTCCTTGTGGTGGCGTTTTAATTTCTGGCGGGCACATGTCATCATCACAACAATTTGAATCAGGGATAGAACCATCAAATGTTGGTGCACCAAACCCGATACTCCCAACACTCTTACTGGATTTTTTTCCGCCTCCGCATGGAAATCCAGACACCAGAGAAAGTATTAAGAAAACAATATCAAGCAACGGTTTTGCAGATTTAGTTACACCAGTTCTATTCGCCAGATCTAGAGCCATAGCTGTTAGTGATTCTTCACCAGCTTGCACCAAAGCATCATTTTGCCCACCACCAGTGGTACCATCATCATCACCACCATCACTAGCATCATCAGCATCACCACCAGCAGCTTTTTTAGCTTCTGAAATTTTCTTCACATTCTCCTTGATTAGCTCAACTGTTGGTGTAACTTCTGTAAGAACAAAAAGTGCTATTGCTATTATTAATTTTATTGTACTGGCGGTGATAATAGCTCCGGCAATTGGCGGATATAATGATATAAACGGCGGCATCCATTTCACAAATAATCTAACAACTGCCTTATTTACACAAAACGGGTTCATCAAACAACATATAATTTCAATAATACCCCTAATAATTCCCAAAATTGGAAGTATAAGTGCATATGCAGCAATAACTGGGCCTAATGTAGTTAGCAAATTACTTATTGGATAACCCATACCAGGTGATGAGGCCGGATTTTCTGTACTTCTCATTGTTGTTCCGCCAGGCACTTGATACTGTATTAGCATTTCATCATTACGAGCATTAGCATCGGACGGCTGAGATGTTGAATCATACGGTGCTGTAAAATTTTCCCCAGCAATATCTAATATTATTGCAATAATTTCAAGCGCATTTGGGTCGGTAATAAAATGAAATTTTGATGAAATATCTGGCAAAATTTCTGGTAAAAGTTCTGGTGGTACTGTTATTGTCACAATCTGTCTCCTTACAAAAGGTTGCTATCAATTAAATTTTCTATGTAAATTAATTGGAATTTGGCACACCATTTCTTAAAATTAATCTCTCAGTTCCTTGTGGGGCGCGCGTGCCATCAACTGCGCTATCAAAAGATCCATAGTGATAAATTAGTTCACCAGCCAATAATAATTTACCACCGGCACCAAGAGTCATATCTCCACTAGAAGAAAATAACGCATTACCTTCTACAGAGATAGTAATTCCATTCTCATCAATAATAATTTTTTGTGGTTCCCCTTCGGCCGATGTAGCTAGATGTATTTCCAATCGTCCGGGTCTAAATCCACTATTATCAATTCCTTCTCCGCCTATCTGTATAATAACATCTCCATCATTTTGATGAATTACACTACGACCATTTTTATCTTTACCAAAATGTGATATTAACCCACCTTGCAAATCCAGCAACATAGACTTATTATCAATCGTGTCGGCACCAATAGACATTTCTAAACTTCCATCAAGATTAGCATGTATACTTCGACCACCTGCATTTGCATTATCTGATCCAATTTTATTATTAATTGAAGAATTCATGCGCGGGCTTCCTTTCCCCCACTTTCCTTTAGTAAATACGATATCTGCAACGTTCATTAAATCATGATAAGTTGTTCCAGTTGTTGCAGTACTATCATTATCTAAAGTAACAGG
>LAZR01001136.1_pt1 | contig 17430 bp, 10 predicted proteins | sample 329461 | NCBI WGS metagenome assembly LAZR01 (sample SAMN03002196, study PRJNA259156) | marine sediment metagenome | biome: sea floor; feature: Hydrothermal impacted sediments; material: marine sediment; isolation source: Loki non-amplified sample from Loki's castle hydrothermal vent sediment ...
GATTTTGTATAAAAACATCACATCAATTGGATTTAACTCACCCTCTACATCACGTAGCTGGCGGCGTACTTTTATCTGCATTTCGTCCGTGTCTTGTTCTATGGCATCCAATTCAACTAACATTTTTTCTACTAAGGTGACTTCTCGACCTTTAAAACCCGTTTCTAACAATTCTTCTAACTCGTTAATTGCCTTTGATGCTTGTTTAGTCGCATCTACACAACGAGTTAAGTAAGCTAAAAAGTCAGTTTGCATAACTTTTGGTATGGTCATTTCACGACCAATTACTCGCCCAGCTATGTCTTTCGCTTTATTGGCAATTTTATCTTGTTGAGTTACTAATTCGAGAAGATCTGTACGCTCTACCGGCATGAATAAACCACGCGGTAACTGTAAACGTATATCTCTTTTCATATCATCTGCTTCACGTTCTAAATTGCGAATCGTGATGCGAAGCTCTTCTGCCTGTACCCACTCTTCTTTAAATACGTGATTAAAAAAAGGTATCAAAGCTTTACTTGCTTGATGAACCTTCTTGATGTGTTCTTCCATTGGTTTGATAGGAGATTTTGCAAATACTCCTAAAAACGCGTTTGTAGGCATAACTGACCCTTTAATCAAATTGATATGCTTTGCAGCATGAATTTTACAGTATTAACCAAGATTGTGAACGCTTTTTATTACTTCACTAAAGCTTGCAATACACAAAGCGGCACTAAGCTGCTTTAATAGAAATACATGATGGATAAAAAATCATAGTGATTTTTCTATATCTTCTTGAGATGTATGGCGAATATCTTTTCCATTAACAAAATAAATAATGTATTCGGCAATGTTCTGACAGCGATCACCAATACGTTCTAATGAGCGAACAGACCAAACTAAGTCCATGATTTTAGGGATTGAGCGTGGATCTTCCATCATGTAAGTCATTATTTGACGTGTGATAGCTTCATATTCGCGGTCAACTTTTGCATCTTCTTTATGTACTTGAAATGCGCGTTGCACATCCATACGCGCAAATGCATCTAGTACGTCGTGTAGCATTTTTAAAACTTGACGGCCCATATTTTCAATATTTACTAATAAATCTTGCTGATCTTTAGTAAATGAGTCCAGTGCAACTTTAGCAATTCGCTCAGCTTCATCGCCAATACGCTCTAAATCAGCAATTGTTTTTGCAATTGCAATCACTAAACGTAAGTCGCTTGCTGCAGGCTGGCGACGCGCAATAATACGCGTACATTCTTCATCAATGCTTACTTCCATAGCATTCACTTTATAATCGTTCTGACGTACCTTTTGAGCAAGCTCTGCATCGTTACGGCTCACAGCATCAAGCGCACTATTTAACTGCTGCTCAACTAATCCACCCATGCTTAATACATGATTACGTACATTTTCTAGCTCTTGGTTAAAACGCCCAGAAATATGTTTATTAATATTATGTTCCATAGTTACCTTCTCTCTTTATCTTGCACAACACGCTATAACGGACTAATTAACCGTAACGACCGGTAATATAATCTTCGGTCTTTTTCTTCGTTGGTGTAGTAAATAAGGTATTTGTGTCTGAGTACTCAATCAATTCCCCCATATACATAAAGGCTGTTTGATCAGATACGCGTGCCGCTTGTTGCATGTTATGAGTAACAATAACAACGGTAAATTGGTTTTTTAAATCGTTTATTAGCTCTTCGATTACCAAAGTAGAAATAGGGTCGAGTGCTGATGTTGGTTCATCAAGTAAAAGAACCTCTGGCTCAATTGCAATTGAGCGAGCAATAACTAAACGCTGTTGCTGACCACCCGATAAGCCAAACGCGCTATCGTGTAATCTATCTTTTACTTCATCCCATAAAGCAGCACCACGAAGTGATTGCTCTACCACTTCGTCTAACTTACGCTTCTCTTTAATGCCTTGTAAGCGTAGGCCATAAACCACATTTTCATAAATTGATTTAGGAAATGGGTTAGGACGCTGAAACACCATACCTACATTACGACGAAGTGCTGCTACATCTACGCTCTTATCGTAAATATTTTGACCGTGAAGTAATATTTCACCTTCAATACGACAAATATCAACCAAATCGTTCATACGGTTAATACAGCGTAATAGAGTTGATTTACCACACCCAGATGGTCCAATAAACGCAGTTACTTGGCCTTTTGGAATGTTCATATTTACTTTATTAAGCGCTTGCTTATCACCGTAGTAAAGATCGAGATCTTTAATCTCTAGCGCTTTTTGGTCATCCGTTAAATTTTCTAGGTCTAACTTCTGGCCTATATTAGCTTGGTTTACTTTTGGAGCGACTGTAATCATTTTTGTTACCTATAAAATCTTTACTAATTAGTGTTCAAGCGATCTGAATTTTTCACGTAAATGGTTACGTATACCAATGGCCGTTATGTTTAGGGTAATAATCACCGACACCAATAAAAAGGCCGTTGCGTATACCAGCGGGCGTGCCGCTTCAACATTAGGGCTTTGGAAGCCAACATCGTATATATGAAAGCCTAAGTGCATGAACTTTCTATCTAAGTGAAAATACGGGAAGTTGCCATCAAGTGGTAATGTAGGGGCCATTTTTACGACGCCTACTAGCATTAACGGTGCAACTTCACCTGCAGCACGCGCAACTGCCAGTATTAAACCGGTCATAATTGCAGGGCTTGCCATTGGAATAATTATGCGCCATAACGTTTCTACTTTTGTTGCGCCAAGCGCTAGTGAACCATCACGTACGGTACTTGGAATACGAGATAAACCTTCTTCAGTCGATACAATAACAACTGGCAGCGTTAGTATAGCGAGCGTTAATGCCGACCACATTACACCTGGCGTACCAAATACTGGCGTTGGCGACGATTCTGGATAAAATAGTTGGTCTAAGCTACCACCTAACATGTATACAAAAAAGCCAAGGCCAAATACACCATATACAATTGAAGGAACACCAGCCAAGTTAATCACCGCGATACGAATCATTTTAGTGATTGCATTTTTAGCGGCGTACTCGTGTAAGTAAATCGCAGCAACAACGCCAAACGGTGTCACTATTACAGCCATCAACATAACCATAAACACAGTACCAAATATAGCAGGGAAAACACCGCCCTCTGTATTTGCTTCACGTGGATCATCAGATACAAACTTACCTAGCTGTACAAAATAGTGACCTAGCTTTGCAAAAAAGCCCATGTCGTTTGGAAACCAAACATCAAGTACTTGGTACATTGGAATCGTTACAACCTCACCGCGCATATCTTTTACAGTTACGTGGTCACGCTTAGCTTGCTTGCGTAGTGCAAATAAATCTTTTTCAAGTACACCATACTGTGCACGTAATTCAGCACGCTCTTGAGCAAGCTCAGCAACACGCTCATCAGTAAGTGCATTATCGAGTAAGTAGCCCTTTTCTTTTAAACGAAGGCGTTCAAGTGCGTAGTTAATATGCCCAATGTCACCATTTTGCAAATCAAGTGCTTCGTCGTTTAAGTCTACTGCACGCTCTACAAGCTCATGTAGCGCTTCAATCTTATCGCCTTCGACTGGTTTACCATCTTTAATTACACTGTCAACATAACCATAAAAATTACCGTTTTTACTACGCTCAAATACAGCAAGCGCCGCTGGTGCTGTTTTATTTTTTATGTCGGTTTCTAATATCCAACGAAAATCTAAATCTACATATTCGCGGTTACCTGTTTTAATAAGCAAGCGCTCTATTTCTTCTTTTTCAAATTCGCTAACATCAATACCTGTCGCGGCTAAACGCGTTTTTGGTACTAATTCACGGTCGTAAACTTCGCCAATCACAGTTTGCTTTGCAATCGACCCTTCAAGTTCAAATTGCACAACTTCCGAAGGCCAAAAAAAACTTAATCCCTTCCAGGCTATCATTGCTAATAAGCCTAAAACTGAAATCAAACTGATGCTCACTGCACCACCGGTCATCCAAATCCAAGGAGAACCAGACTTAAACCACTGCTTTACCATGTCGTGTCTCTCCGCTTACATCGAGCTATATTTTTCACGCAGTTGCTGGCGAACAAACTCAGCTACTGTGTTAAAAATGAATGTGAATATGAATAGTACAAAGGCCGCTAAGAACAGTATTCTATAATGTGAACTGCCTACTTCAGACTCTGGCATTTCAACTGCAATATTTGCCGCAAGCGTTCGCATACCTTGGAAAATACTCCAATCCATAATAGGTGTATTACCCGTGGCCATAAGTACAATCATGGTTTCGCCAACTGCTCGGCCAAGTCCCATCATTACCGCTGAGAAAATACCAGGACTTGCTGTTAGTAATACAACGCGTATTAGTGTTTGCCACTGCGTTGCACCTAATGCTAATGAGCCGTTTGATAAATGCTTTGGAACACTAAATACAGCATCTTCTGCAATTGAGAATATGGTAGGAATAACCGCAAAACCCATCGCAATACCTACAACAAGTGAGTTACGTTGATCGAATGTCATACCCAGCTCATTTGTTAAGTACTGACGTACATTGCCGTCAAACATCCAAAGCTCAACAAATCCACTCATCGCAAACGAAAACCAACCAATAAGTAAGACGACCGGAATAAGGATAATTGAATGAGAACCTTCGGGAATTCTATGGCGAATTTTTGTTGGCAATTTAGTCCAAGCTAAGCCCGTCGCTAACATACCTAGCGGTAATAGTACGAGCAACCCAACAATCGCAGGTAAGTGTTCTTCTATTAACGGTGCTAACCAGAGACCCGCTAAAAAACCCAAAATAACCGTTGGTAATGCTTCCATTATTTCTACGGTAGGCTTAACCACTTTACGTAATTTGCTCGACATAAAGTATGCCGTGTAAATAGCCGCCGAAAGCGCGATTGGTACAGCAAACAACATAGCGTAAAGTGCAGCTTTTAATGTACCAAACGAAATTGGCACTAATGAAAACTTAGACTCAAAGTCATCACTAGCTGATGTTGACTGCCATATATAACCTGGCTCTGGGTAACCTTCGTACCAGACTTCTTGCCAAAGTGCTGACAAAGTAACTTCTGGATGCTCGTTGTGAATATCTAATACGGTTAGTTTGTTATCCGCTAAAATTAACGCAGCATTTGAACGTGGTGCAATTGCAAAGTTCTCTATTGCACCTTCACTTACTTTACCTTGCCAAAGTTTTGCTTCACTTGTTGTGTAATACACACCTAGCTCACCATTATTGCCGGTAGTAAAAAAAGTACGACGGTAAAACTCAGTAAATATATTTAGCTTACTTTGCTTAGTCGTTTCAAATGAGCGAATTTTTTGATATTCGCGGCCTGTGTCAGTGTTTACTTCAAACCACTGCGAAACCTCACCGTTATCATTCGCAAGCATTAATGAGTTTGCACCAGCCAACAACTGTGCAGATACAATATTTGCATTTTCTTCGTTAGCCGAAAGTAATTGAATTTGCTCTACATCACTTGGGTCGCGTGTATCGTATACATACACTTGATTAGCAGAACGCACAAAAGTACGTGTTGTATCTGGCGACATTAATAACTCGTCTACACGTCCTTCAACATCAAGTTCTGTACGCTCAACAACCCACTCAACTTCACCAGTAAACATATTCTCTTCAGCAACAAAACTGCTAAACAGTACACGTTTATCTTCGGTAAGTGCTACAACTGCTGTTTTGTCTTCATAGTGACTAAATGCAAAGCGTTTAATAGCCGCACCTTGCTCATCTACTTCTAAAGCCATTTCCCCAAGAGGAAAACCTAAGCGAGGTGTTAATTTACGTTCGTTGTTTGGAAAGGTAACTAAAAATTTAGGTGCAACAACCATTACGGTGCCATCTTTTAAACCAAACGCATAATGCCCTTGAAAAGGCGCGCTAGTTGCAAAGCTTGTTGCATCACTAGGTAACTCTGCATTAAGCGTTTTGAGTTTTTTACCAAAACTACCTGACTCAACGCTGTAAAAATCAACCTGCCCCTGCTCACTTAGTAAATAAGCTACTTCAGTTTGCTCTTCTACGCCTAAACCTACTATTTGCTGTGAATTAGCAACATGAAAGCTATCGCGCTTTTCTACTTTTGCTGATTCAAAAATTGGCTGTACTACATAAAGAAGGTAAAAGAATATTAATAGCAGCGCTACTAATACCATTATCCCACCTGCGGTTATGCCAAATTTGGCAAACCGATCTTTAAATAGACGGCTTCGATCCGTATTAAAAGTCGGCTTATTCGGATTTGAAGTCATCAAAACACCCTTAAATCTTAACGTTGCATAAATTATATTTCATCAAGATGACAGTATTGTTACAACGGTAACAATAAGCACTTTAAAACACTTTTAAATAAGACTCGCGAGGTAAATGCCTAAATTAACTTCAAATCGATGATTTATAAGTGAACTAAATTATAAAATAATTGGACAAAGTATTTATCGAGGTCAATACTCAGAGAGTACTTAGTAAATAATAATGACTATTGATACTGCGTAGAGTCAACACAACTATATCCATTTTTATTAATTTAAAATCAAAGATTTATACAAAGTGCAATAACACACAATTTATATTAAACAATACACTTAATGCCTATGCATTTACTTTCTTTGGGCTTAAAAAGAGAATTATTTATGAAGCAGTTGGTTATAACTATTTTAGGGCAAGATCGCCCCGGTTTAGTCGAGAGCATCTCATCAGTCGTATTACAGAATCATGGCAACTGGCTAAGCAGTAACTTAAGCCATTTATTAGGTCATTTTGCAGGTATCATTCAACTTGAAGTTGCTGAGGAGCATTTTCAGTCATTACAAAGTGCTTTAAATAAGTTACCTAAGTTAGACGTTCGTATTGAAACCGGAAACACAGAGATTGAACCATCAACACTAGAGCAAATTAATCTAGTTATAACAGGCAACGACCGTCCTGGTATTGTTCAAGAGCTGGCAAGTGTAATACGCCATAAAGGCGCTAATATTACTCATTTAAATTCAAGACAACAAAGCGCACCTAATTGGGGAGTGCCTATTTTTAGCGCTGTTGCTACCGTCACGTTGCCAAATGGCATGAATAAAGATGAAGTTATTGAAGCACTAGAGTCAATCACAAGTGATTTAATTGTAGATACAGAAGAAGTTTAACCTCAATTTGTGCGTGTCATACATATGACACGCATGTCATTTTAATGTCATTAATCTGCACTATATTTTATTCAGTATCTAATTACGGAATAAAATATGAACGCTTACACAGAACAACCTCAAGTCATTGAATACTTTGCTAAGGAACTTAGCTGGCTGTCGTTTAATGAGCGCGTACTGCAAGAAGCAAAAGACAAAAACAATCCAATTATTGAGAGGATACGTTTTTTAGGTATTTTTTCTAATAACCTTGATGAGTTTTTCAGGGTGCGTGTGGCAGACGTTAAACGCCGTATTTTATTGAATAAACTACCAAATGCTAACTTTGAAGAAGATGAAGCACTACTAAGTCAAATACAAAAAAAAGTATTACAACTTGGCAAAAAGTTTAATCTAATTCATCAGCAAATCTTAAACGACCTTACAGCGCATAATATTCATGTGGACCGCCCAGAAGAACTCACTGAGTTTCATTTAAACTGGTTGAAAAATTATTTCCATGACAATGTATTGCAGCATATATCTCCTATTTTATTAGACGAAAATAAAGATTACTCCGACTACATAAACGACACAATGACCTACTTATTTGTAGAAATGAGCGATGAAAAAAGTCATTTTGCTATGCTAGAAGTACCTACAGACCGAGTGTCTAGATTCATAATACTACCACCAGAAAAAACTCGACGTCATAAAACTATTGTAATGCTAGATGACGTAATTTTATATTTTTTAAATGATGTATTTAGTAACTTTTTTACTTTTGAAACCATTCAAGGTCATGCAATAAAACTAACTCGCGACGCAGAATATAATTTAGATGATGAGCTAGAAGAGGGCTTACTTGATAAAATGTCAAAAGGCCTAAAGCAGCGAATTTACGCAGAACCAGTTCGTCTTGTATACGATGAAGCAATGCCAGAGAGCATGTTAAAGGTAATGAAAAAGCGTTTAAACGTGACCCATCACGATGCATTAATACCTGCTGGCCGCTATCGAAACTTTAGAGACTTTATTACTTTTCCAAATGTAGGCCGTCAGTATCTCGAAAATAAGCCACTGGCAGCACTTCAAAGTACCGCATTTAACAAACATACCAGTGTATTTGATGCCATAACCTGTCACGACATATTACTTTACTACCCATACCATACCTTTAACCATTTATTAGAATTTGTACGCCAAGCTGCATTTGATCCTATGGTTACACAAATAAAAGTTAATATTTATCGTGTTGCAAGTAAATCTCGGCTTATTTCTTCACTTATCAATGCAGCTAAAAATGGTAAAAAAGTAACGGTAATGGTCGAATTAAAAGCTCGTTTTGATGAGCAAAATAATATTGAATGGGCAAAGGTATTAAGTAGTGCCAGTATCAAAGTAATCTTTGGTATTCCAGCATTAAAAGTACATAGTAAATTGTGTATTATTCACCGAAAAGAAAAAAACAAAATAGTAAAATACGCACATATAGGCACGGGGAATTTTCACGAAAAAACGGCAAAAATTTACACAGATTTTAGCCTTTTCACTAAACATACTGGTATTTCTGAGGAGTGCGATAGTGTATTTAAATTTATAGAAAGCAGCTATAAACCCTTTAATTTTGAATACTTAATGATCTCACCTGTTAATGCACGCGATATGCTTTTGGATTTAATAGATAAAGAAATTCAACATGTAGAAAATGGAAAACTAGGAAAAATCACTCTCAAAATAAATAATTTAGTAGATAAGCAGCTTGTCGATAAGCTTTATTACGCGGGCCGCAGAGGCGTTAAAGTACGTATAATTGTACGCGGAATGTGCTCGTTAATACCTGGGATTACTAAGTTCAGCGACAATATAAGAGTAATAAGTATTGTTGACCGCTTTTTAGAGCACCCTAGAGTGATGGTGTTTGGTAATAACGGCGATGATAAAGTATATATTTCGTCTGCCGATTGGATGACACGCAACCTAGATCATCGTGTAGAAGTGGGCGTACCAATTTTAGATGCTAAATTAAAACAGCTCATTATTGATATTTTAGAGCTACAATTTAAAGATCGTACTAAAGCGCGACTAATCGACAGTGAACAAAAAAATACGTATGTTAGACGCGGAAACAGAAAAAAAATACGTTCGCAAATTGCAATTTATGACCATCTAAAAAAATGGGAACACAATTATAATAATGAATGATCATCCCTCAATAGCAGCCGTCGATTTAGGCTCAAATAGCTTTCACTTAGTGGTCGCTCGTGAAGTTGATGGCACACTACAAATCCTGCATAAAGAAAAGCAGCGCGTATATTTAGCGGATGGCCTAGACGATAAATTTAGGCTAAGCCAGCAAGCAATTGACCGTGCCTTAATTGTACTTAAACAGTTTGCAAAAACACTACAAGATTTCCCCGCCTGCAACGTAAAAGTAGCAGCTACTTATACTTTTCGTAGAGCTAAAAATATTCATGCATTTTTAACACAGGCTAATAAAGCATTTCCTTTTCATATAGATGTAATTGCAGGACAAGAAGAAGCACGACTGATTTATCAAGGAGTTGCCCATTACGTTCATAATGAAGATAACCGCCTTGTTATCGATATAGGCGGCGGTAGTACAGAACTTATAGTTGGTAAGCACTTTAAACATAAGTTACTTACGAGTCGAAATATGGGCTGTGTGAGTTACACAAATCAATTTTTCAGTGACGGTATAATAAATTCAAAACGCTTTAATAAAGCTGAAATAAAAGCTGAACAAGAAATAGAAGCTATTTTTGCCAATTATGTAGCCGAGGGTTGGAAAAACGTTATTGGTACATCTGGTACTATTAAATCCATTTTGGCTATGGTGAGCGCTCAAAATCCACATCAGCCTTGCATAACTTACGACGACTTATTAAGCCTTAAACAACAATTTATAAAATCAAAAAGAATTGATAATTTACAAATCGAAGGGCTAACACCAGAACGCCAGCAGAGTATGTGTGGCGGACTTGCCATTTTAATTGCAATTTTTAGAGAGTTTGCAATCACCGAACTAACTTATAGTGATTTTTCGCTACGTGAAGGTTTGCTTCATGAAATGCAGCAAAAATTGGCTGATAAAGATATACGCAGTAATACCATAAATAATGTTAGCGACAGGTACACTGTAGATAAAGCTCACGCAACGCGAGTTTCAGATACCGCTATTTGGCTCTATGAACGTTTAAAGTCGTCTTGGCAGCTTAATAATAAAGACGATGTTGCTTTGCTCACTTGGGCGGCAAAATTACATGAAATTGGCCTATCTATTAACTCATCGGGTATTAATAAACACAGCGCCTATATTGTTGCTAATAGTCAGCTGCCAGGCTTTACGCAGCAAGAGCAATTAATACTCAGCTCACTTATTCGTTTTTATCGTAAAAAAATTAAACTCGATGAACTCTCTGAATTTATAACTATTTCGCAACAACAAGTACTTAAACTCATCACTATTTTACGTTTAGCGATTTTATTTAATCAGAAACGCCAAGTGAGCCAAAAACCAAATATGGAAATTAGCGCAAATAGCATCGGATTATTTATAAAGTTTTGCGATAACTACCTGCAAGAGCATACTCTACTGCAAGCAGATTTAGAGCTAGAGCAACGTTATTTGAAAAAGGTAGGTATAGCACTTAATTGCTCCTAGACCAGCAAAAGCAGGGTGACTAACACCCTGCTTTTATAGCTACATATCCATATGTCGATTAGTACTTTGCATCATTTGCTTTATACCTTGCTTTTCAAGCTCTAGTATTTGTTGAAGCTTTTCTTGCCCACTTTGGGTTTCGGCGCGTTCAAGTAAGTATTCATATAGCTCAACCACTTTTTGATGCTGCTCTGATAAATAAGCTTGGATAACTTTCTCATCGAATTGCTGATCTTTACTAATATCATCAAAGGTAATTAACTCAGGATTCTTAGCAAAGTATTCATAGCTGTATGTATCGAGCGTATTTATTTCAGTTATCGCTTTAAACCCGACTAAATCTTCGGCGAGTTTTTTTTCGTAATTTAGGTAGTAGTCCACCAGCATTGCATTATGTTCATCGAGTAAATCCTTTACGCTATAAAAATTAGCCGCCATTTGCGTATGAAACAAAACGGTCCAATCGTATACCTCTTTAATTGTTTTAACTTGCATGTGCATTCCTTACTTGTTGACTGTATAGGTAATACACTGCGTAAAGCGTGCCAATTAAAAAGCCATTTAAAAACAGTTAGTTAATTTAAATATGAGTAATAACGAGCTATTTAATAGAACAACTTACAAATTATGAGTAACTTTTATAGAGTAATACGCCATCAAATTAGCGTATTACTCTGTGTATTTATTATTTAAGTCCTTGTTTGCGCCACAGCAAGTAAACAGCAGGAATAACAAGTAAGGTGAGTACAATTGCACTACCCATACCGCCAACCATAGGCGCTGCTATCCGGCTCATTACTTCGCTTCCGGTACCCGTACCATAAAGCACAGGTAGCAAGCCAATAATAATTGTCGCAACTGTCATCATTACTGGGCGCACTCTAAGCCCTGCTCCTTCAATAATAGCTTGCTGTAATTGCACTAAACTAAGCGGTTTTCCGGCTTGCTCTGCTTCGAGGCACTTTTCTTGATAGGCTTGGTTTAAATACACCAACATAATGACTCCTATTTCTACCGCTACTCCAGCTAAGGCAATAAAGCCTACACCTACTGCAACTGAAAAGTTAAAGCCCTCTAAATACATTAGCCATACGCCACCAATCATTGCCAGTGGCAACGTAGCCATAATAATAGTGACCTCAGCAAAGCTTCTAAAATTAAGGTAAAGCAATACAATAATAATCGCTAATGTAAGTGGTAATACATAAGTCAATTTGTCTTTAGCGCGCTGCATGTATTCATACTGCCCAGCCCACGTAATTGAGTAGCCAGCAGGTAGTATTAGGTCTTTATCGAGCACTTGCTGAGCGTGCTCAACGTAAGTACCAATATCAACACCGTCTATATCAATAAAGCTCCAACCGTTTAAGCGCGCATTTTCGCTTTTTATACCTGGCGGCCCATCTTCAATAAACACATCGGCTACATCAGCAAGTGCTATACGCTGCCCTGTAGGCGTTACAATAGGTAACAACATTAGCTCCTCTGGCGAGTCTCTGTATGCTTGCGGGTATCGTAAATTAACAGGGTAGCGTTCTTGCCCCTCTACCGTTTGTGTTACGTTTGTACCACCTATTGCAGTCGATATAACTTGCTGTACGTCGCTAATGTTTAAGCTATAACGCGCGGCTTTTTCACGATTTATATCTACTTTTATGTAACGTCCACCGGCTACGCGCTCTGAGTAAACCGATGCGGTGCCTTGCACATCTTTTAAAAGCACTTCTATTTGTTGACCAATTTTTTGAATTTCGCTCAACTGTGGTCCCGCAACTTTAATGCCCACGGGAGTTTTAATACCGGTTGCGAGCATATCAATACGTGTTTTAATTGGCATTACCCACGCATTCGTCAGTCCCGGAAACTTAACCAAACCGTCGAGTTCTTTTTTAAGCTTTTCAAGAGTCATGCCTTCGCGCCATTCGTCTTTTGGTTTTAGCTGAATAAACGTCTCTATCATTGTAAGAGGCGCAGGATCTGTTGCAGTTTCTGCTCGCCCAACTTTACCAAATACCGTTTTAACCTCAGGTACTGTGGCAATTAACTTGTCGGTTTGCTGTAGTATTTCGCGCGCTTTACCTACCGATAAACCAGGATACGTTGTGGGCATATACATTAAATCGCCCTCATCGAGTGGCGGAATAAATTCACTACCTATTTTATTTACCGGGTAAAAGCCAATAACAGAAACAACCACCGCGAGTACCAATGTCATTTTTGGAAATTTAAGCACCCAGTTAAGTAATGGGCGATACGCTGCAACAAGTAATCGGTTAACTGGATTTTTTTGCTCCGAAATAACTTTACCTCTAATAAAGTAGCCCATTAATACCGGCACTAAGGTAATCGCAAGCCCAGCAGACGCTGCCATAGCATAGGTTTTAGTGTAAGCCAGTGGCGCAAACATACGCCCTTCTTGCGCTTCTAAAATAAATACCGGCATAAAGCTGACGGTAATAATTAATAAACTAAAAAATAATGCAGGTCCTACTTCACTCGCCGATTTAGCCACAACTTCCCAACGGTTTTCCTTGGTAAGGGGCGTTTTTTCCATATGCTTATGCATATTTTCAATCATGACGATAGCGCCGTCGGTCATTGCGCCTATCGCTATTGCAATTCCTCCTAAAGACATAATGTTGGCGTTAATCCCCTGCCAATACATAATTATAAATGCCGTTAAAATCCCAAGCGGTAACGTAATAATCGCCACCAGCGATGAGCGCACATGAAACAAAAACACCACACACACTAAGGCAACTACAATAAGCTCTTCAATTAGCTTACTTGTTAGATTATCTACCGCGTTATTTATTAAGTTAGAGCGATCGTACACAGGGACTATTTCAACGCCCTCTGGTAATCCCTTTTTAAGCGATTCTAATTTCGCTTTTACGAGCTCAATGGTTTTTTGTGCATTTTCGCCATAGCGCATAATAACAATGCCGCCAGTTACCTCGCCTCCGCCATTTAGCTCTGCAATACCACGGCGCATTTGTGGCCCGACTCGAATATCAGCTACATCACGTAATTGCAGCGCAGTACCGTTGGCGTTTACACCAAGCGGAATAGCTTCCAAGTCGGCAACACTCTTAATGTAGCCGGTGCTTGTTACCATGTATTCAGCTTCAGCCATTTCAACTACTGAGGCGCCCATCTCTTGGTTGCCTTGTTGAATCGCCGTTTGAATAAGGCTTAGCGGAATACCATATGCCCGTAATTTATCAGGCTCTACATTGACTTGGTATTGCTTAACCATGCCACCAACAGCAGCCACTTCAGATACACCGGGCACAGTTTGTAGCTCAAACTTTAAAAACCAATCTTGTAAGCTTCGTAGCTGACTAATATCGTGTTTATTTGTTTTATCAACGAGTGCGTATAAATAAATCCAACCGACCCCTGTTGCATCTGGACCAAGCTCTGGCGTAGCGCTGTCGGGTAATCTACTTGCTACTTGGCTTAGGTATTCTTGTACTCGGCTACGCGCCCAATACAAATCAGTTTTTTCATCAAAAATAACGTAAACGTACGAGTCTCCAAAAAACGAAAAACCCCTTACAGTTTGCGCACCCGGCACAGAAAGCATTGCTGTGGTGAGCGGAAATGTAACTTGGTCTTGCACTACTTGCGGCGCTTGCCCCGGATAAGTGGTTTTTATAATGACCTGAACATCAGATAAGTCAGGCAAGGCATCCACGGGAGTATTTTTTACAGCAAACAACCCTCCACCCAGTAAAATTAATGTAAGCAACAACACAAAAAAGCGATTGCTAACAGACCAGCGAATAATGGCAGTTATCATAATGGCTCCTAGTGAGAACTATATTGCATAGGTTGCATAGTAGAATGATCAATCGGCTCTGCGTTTTGCGCTTTAGTAATTACAAATTCATCGTTAATAATGCTAAAAGTAAAATTAATATACTGGGCATTTTCAAACTGACTAATATCAATATCTGGCGCTAATACAAAGTCCATTGTGGCGGGTTCTCGATTCCATTTTTTAATGGCTTCTCGGCTAATATTAATAATGCGATTTTGTGTATCTATGGCATTAATAGTGCCGTTAACCGTGGCGCTTTGTGGCTGCATGTTGATGTTCATATTTGAGTCTGAACCAGAATCCGAACTCATACCTGAGCTAATACCAGAACTAGGCATTTCCATTCGTTTAAAGTCAGAGCTTTTACTCGATTCAGAGTCTATTAAAAATTGCGCTGAAGTCACTACAGTGTCACCTGTCATTACACCTGACAAAATCACCGCTTCATTACTATTAATTTGCCCAACGTCGACTTCTACCGATTTAAAACGACCCTCACCTAATGCAATAACTACACGGTTTTGATGCTGCGTGCGAATTACCGCTTCTTTAGGTACTATAAGTTGCGCCTTACTCGCTTTGGCATGAATGCTCACTTGTGCGAACATATTCGGTTTTAGCTGGTGATCTTGGTTATTAAAGCGTAAACGCACCCGCAAAGTACGGTTTTTGGCATCCAGTGTTGGGTAAATATAATCAACCTTACCGCGCCAGCTTTGTCCGGTAATGTAATCAAGCGTCATGGTAACTGGTAAGCCCACTTTAATAAGTTCGACTTGGCGTTCAAACACTTCGGCTTCTACCCACACTTCATCCAATTGAGCGATACTCATCATCGAGGTGCCCGGTTTGACATAAAAACCTTCGCGCACATTAAGCTCATCAACCACTCCACTTTGGCGCGCGTAGAAGGTAATATTTTGCATCACCTTTTTATTAGCTTGTAAGCGCTCGACAAAACCATCCGACACATTCAGTGCTTTTAAGCGCGCTTTTGCCGCACGAATAAGCACGGTATTATTACGGTTTACAGCCAGGACAAATTCTTCTTGAGCATTTACCAGTTGCGGTGAATATAAGGTATACAGCGGTTCCCCTTGTTTTACCTGATCTCCAGCGGCTTTAACGTACAGCGTTTCTATCCAGCCTTCTACACGCGGGTGTATGTGCACTAACTGATCTTGATTATATTGCACGTAGCCAACGGTTTTTACTTCACTTTGCAGTGCTTTGAGCTGTACTTTAGCCGTTCTAACCCCTAAGTTATTAACAACTGCAGGGGAGATTGTAACCGCACCGGGGCCATCTTGATTGTGCTCAGCTCCTTCAGCATACACAGGCACTAAATCCATGCCCATTGGTGAAAGCCCTGGTTCATCGCGACGATAATTACTATCCATAGGCGCAACCCAGTACAGTGGCTTTTGCTCTGTACTAGCATGTACCGATTCAGCTGGTTCATTCATTAAAGTAAAGCCAGTTGCCGCAATTCCTGCGCCTACTAATGCTGCGATAAGCAATTTTAAATTAGTGTTCATTGTGCTCTCCTGCTAATAGCTCAGCCATCACAGCAGCATCTTTGCTGCTAGCGTAATAATTCAAGCGAGCAATAATAATTTGCTGATCAATCTCTATATTTAACGCATCAATTTTGGCGTTAAGTTCGCTGATACGCGCACGCATTACTTCTGAAAAGTTACCATCATCACGGGTATAAGCATTTAACGTGGCTTGTGCTTGCTCAGCCATTTGTGGCAATAACTTAGTTTGATAAAGTGCGTCACGCTGTTGTAGCCGTGCAAGCTGGCTAAACTCTTTGAAGTACATGCCTTTTAGCTTTTGTAATGCGATCAACTTCTCAGTTTTCACTGATTCGGCCATGGCAATGGCTGCATTAACCTGTTGATCTTGACGATTATCGGTAAACAGCGGTAAATCGATGCTGATGCCAACCGAAAACAGATCCGCTCGGGAATCCCCCATTGGCGTATCATCACGATAGCCATAGCCCATATTCACGCCAAGCTGCGGTTTATAGCCTTGCTCAGCCACGGCAACTTCGATTTGTTTGGCAGCCACCGTTTTATCGATAGCAACAATCGCCGGGTGTGCCATTAATAATGGCATCAACTGTGCAAATTCAAGCTGTGCAAAATCAACTAAAGGCGCTACATCATGCCGTTTAGCGCTGACAGGTTGAGTTAACATACTCATCGGTAGCCATTGTGCCATCCGCTTTTTGGCACTTTCAAACTGCTGCTCTAACATCACTAATTTATCTTCAAGGCGGGTTAACTCTAACTGGGCACGAATAATATCTTGTTGGCGGGTTTTACCTACTGAGCTGGCATAACTCGACTCAGTAATGTCGATTAATTGTGTGAACAAGCCTTTATCTTGCTCAATTAACGCAATACTCTGCTGGGCGCGATACGCATTGAGCCAAGATTCAATAACAATGGTTTTAACTTGAGCGAGTCTGTCAGCTCTTAGCCAGGGATATTGCTGCGCTGACTGAGCTAAAGCCTGCTGTTTGAGTTCAAGGCTATCGCCACGGCTAAACATTTGGCTCACGCCAACTTTTAATTGGGTCATGCCTTCTTGGTCAAAAGCAAAACCGTCGGTAGGTAAATTCATTAAGCCCAAAGTTAATACTGGATCCGGCAAAGTACCTGCGGCCAAGCTTTGTGCTTGCACAGCGGCTTGTTGGTATTTATTAGCCGTCAGCCAAGGTTCGTTGTCAAGGGCATAGTTAAGCGCTTGTTCTAGACTCAGTTCGTTACTGTATACTGAGCT
>LAZR01001138.1_pt1 | contig 17405 bp, 9 predicted proteins | sample 329461 | NCBI WGS metagenome assembly LAZR01 (sample SAMN03002196, study PRJNA259156) | marine sediment metagenome | biome: sea floor; feature: Hydrothermal impacted sediments; material: marine sediment; isolation source: Loki non-amplified sample from Loki's castle hydrothermal vent sediment ...
ATATTTCTTTTCTGCCCGTTTTAAAAACGCTTCTATATCTGAGAACTGCATTCGAGCTTTTTCTTCACCTAATAGGTGAAGTAAGATGTCCTCTAAATTATCACAAGACTCTAATTCATTTCCCTCCTTTGCATCTCCCAAAAATGCATTAAATAAATCTATTAAGTTAAATAATTTATTCTCACTTCTCTTTATAATTATTTGATTTATCTCTTCTTTATTTTTTCCATCCACATTAGAAATTGCTCTAAGGAATGGTATAATATTTATAGTTCTTCTCTCTATAGTATCATTTGATAAATTCTCAACGTTTTGAGAAAGGGTAAACAAATACTTAGGAATCTCTGAGTTAATATAATCTTGTAAATTAGGATCTACTCCTGATAATGCTTTTTTTATATTTTCTGAATACTCTCGAGACTTTACTTCCCCATATATTTGTGAGAAGTTTTTCTCTGCTCGTTTAATAAACAATTCTACTTCAGTTAATTGGTGAATTTCAGTTTTATCCCCAAATAAATATGTGAGGAGATTTTCAAAACTTCCCGGATTCTTAAGAAAATCTTGATTCTTCGCCTTTTCCACAAAGAAGTTTAATAAATCTGAGAGACTCCTTACTTTGTTATCACTTCTTTTGGTAAGAAGTTGGCTTACTTGGTTTCTATCTTTATTTAGTAAATCCTTTAGGGATTCTGCAAATATTAAAATGTGGTCAAGAACACCTTCAATAATTTCTGGGGATAAACTATCAATTTCTTGCGAGAAAGTAAATAAATATCTTGGAATTTCTGAACCTATAGTTCGCCTGAATTTGGCAGGAATTTCATTTGTTGCTTTTCTAATATTATCAAAAGTAGATTGTGTCTTCGCCTCTCCTATTTTTGCTTTAAAAGGTCTTTCTGCTCGTTTTAGAAATACTTCCATTGATAATACACACTCATAAATAAGAAATCGATAAAATTTTGTTATATTTTCGAGGTCTTTTCGTAAACCTAATTAAATATATAACCTAGTAGATAAATTTAAATTTATCTTTCTTCCTCTTTTTCTTTTATTAAAAGGGTAAATATAACATATGAAATAAGCATAAAATCAAAATTGAACATAATTTGAAATTAAAGAAGATTAAAATAAAGCAATAAATGACCCTATTATAAATAAAAATCTGAGTAAATTTAATTATCACTAATCTCTATTTCTGAATCCATTTTTCCTTGCATTGAAACAGGAGGATTGACACACCAGATAAAATGACCTTCCTCAATTTTAATTTTATGTGGTAATTTAAATTGGCATTCTCTTGTTTTTGCGTCTGAAACGCACCTTGGATTAAATGTGCATCCCGGTGGGGGTGCTATTGGGCTTGGAACTTCTCCTTTAATTACAAAACGTATTTCTTTATTGCTAGGGTCGAGTTCGGTTCTCGATTCTAGAAGAGCTATTGTATAAGGATGTGTGGGTCTAGAGAAAATTTGATGCGTCTCTCCAATTTCAACAAATTTGCCAAGATACATGACGGCAACTCTATCAGCAATATGATTAACAACCGCTAAATTGTGTGTTATAAATAAAAAACCATACCCATAGGTTTTTTGCAAATCTTTTAGCAAGTTAAGAATTTGAGCTTGAACCGACACATCCAAAGCAGAAGTAGGCTCGTCTAGTATTATTAATTCAGGATTACTTGCCAGAGCCCTCGCAATAATTATTCTTTGTTTTTGACCTCCAGAAAATTCATGAGGGTAGCGATCCATATGTTCACGCTTTAATGAAACTTCATCTAATAACTTTAGAACATGTTTTCTGATTTCATCCTTTTTAGTGATCCCTAATAAATTTATCAGGGGTTCTGCAATTATATTAACAATCTTCATTCGTGGGTTTAACGATGCATCAGGATCCTGGAAAACTATTTGAATTTTCTGTCTAAAATGTTTAGGGTAATTATTGGGTATAGATTCACCTTGAAATAGAATCTCACCTGCTTCCCTCGGTACCAACCCTAAAATAGCATTAGCGACTGTAGTTTTTCCGCAACCACTTTCACCTACCAATCCAACAGTTTCACCGGTTTTTATACTAAATGTAATACCCTCTACAGCCTTAACGGATCCAAACGTTCTTTTTAGCATTCCCCCGATAAGAGGATAATAAACCTTTAAACCATTTACCTCCAATAATAATTTCCCTTTTTCGAGAACGGTGAGATCTCTGTATTCTTCAAACGCTATAGTTCTATAAGATAATATTTTTGCTATAGTGCTAACTATTAAACCAAATACTATAGAAGACAGTAAATTTGTGGCATAATTAGGTAAAAAATTCTTTCCCTGTGAATATAATAAATTTGACAAATAAAAAATACCAGGTGTAGTAGTAATTAGAATAATTATATTTCTATTTTTGACAAATTGCATCTTATCTCCCCATCTTACATAAAACCCATTAATACCTATCAATACTATTAAACAAAAATAAAACATCATACCTGATGCAAATAAATCATCATCTCTACCACTTACCATAAATAAATAAGATTCAAGAAAAATCTCAATATCGATGGTTACAATATATAAGAGAACTTGAACTATAGCTGCAAATAATAAAGCCTTTTTAATAATGATTAGATTATCCGGTAAATCCTTATTATAAATTTTCATCACAACAACCGCGATAACAAATACTTCTATTACTACTCTTATAGCGTCAAATATCATGTTCGGTCCAAGAATAAAGAGAATAAGGAATTTTAAAGCGATGTCAGTAATTAACCATATTACACTTACTTGAATTGCACTTCTGATAGAAGAATCATAAACTTTTCTTCTTGCATACCATCTTGTAAATACTATTGCACAAAAAAATATCAAGATAGAAACTATGATAGCATTGATAAACTCAGAAATTAATTCTCCAGTAGTTAAATTCACAATAATTGCCAAATAAATTCCCCTTTAATTATGAGTGATTGGTGGTTTAATCAATTTTTTTTATTTAAATTATTTTTATCTATTAAGGTTTTGGTTATTTAAATTCCTCGGTTTCTACTTTCTTTATGGATATCTCAGCGAGGTCTTTATACTGAGGGTCATAAAGATGGCATGCCACCAAATATCTTGGTTCAACTTCTATCCTTCTTGGAATGACTGAATCACATGGTTCAAAGCAATACTGACACCGTGGATGAAATCTACATCCTGAAGGTGGATATATTAAGTTAGGTACCATCCCTGGTATTACCTCAAGTCTATCTTTTTTCTTTCCAACAACAGGTACAGAAGCTATTAATCCTCTTGTATATGGATGATAAGGTGATCCAAATAATTTATTTATCTCACCATATTCTACGATAAATCCGCTATACATAACTGCTACCCGGTCACACATCTTCGAAATGATACCTAGATCATGAGTAATAAACAAAATTGAAGTGTTATATTTGACTTTCAGTTCTTTCATTAATTTAAGTATCTGATTCTGTATGGTAACGTCGAGAGCGGTTGTAGGTTCATCAGCTATTAATAGTTTAGGACCACAAGCAAGACCCATCGCAATTTGAACTCTTTGTCGCATCCCCCCGCTTAACTCATGGGGATATCGATCATAGATTATCCGTGGCACAGGGATGTTTAAATCTTTTAACATCCGTTGACTCCACCTTCGTGCAACTTGATAAATACTTGTGTTCTTTTTAACGGATTCAATGAGTAGTTCATTTTCCATGTGAAGTAGATAAACTTCGGAGATTTGATCTCCAATTTTATAGACTGGATTTAAGGAATTAAGTGGATCTTGAAAAATCATAGTAATTTTACTGCCCCGATACCTCAGAAATTCACCTTTAGTTTTTTGGTGCAAATCCTCTCCTTCAAAAATAACTTGGCCACTTTTAATTTCACCTGGAGGTCGAACTAATCGAAGAATAGATAAAGCAGTTACTGATTTACCGCAACCAGTTTCTCCTACAAGACCAAGGGTTTCACCTTCATATATTTTAAATGAAACACCTTCAACTGCTCTAACAACACCTTCTTCAGTGTAAAAATAAGTTGTAAGATCTTTTACATTTAATATCACTTTGTTGTCTAAATTCATAGATGCTTCAATAGGGCTTTCTTCATAAGGTTGGAGAGCTGTACGGAATCTTTCTTTTATTTTTTCGGTTGTATCTATCATAGGTTTAATCTTCGTGGTTGCGATAATCGAAATAACATAAATACCAGTTGCAACTACTAAAGGAATGCGAAGGTCATTTAATTCAAATGTATATACTGTGAGAAGTGATTGAAAGAACCCTAAGACTAAGTGTATAACAATTGATACTAAAAGAATAATAATTTGAGTAAAGACAACAAAAGTTAATGATTCTTTAAATCCTCTCTTGTAAACCTTTGAAACTAAGACAATTCCTATAAGTATATTAATAATTGTTATAGGAAATTCAATTAAGAAAAATAATTCTATTTTTTGCGAGTTCATTCTTTCCAGAAAAAAAGAGTTAAAGACGCTTGAATAAGAGAGAATAAAAAAGTTTATTAAGATTCTGATAGGTATATTAATTAATAACCAGAAGAGATTAACACGGAATGCTTTTTTCTTAACATAAGGCGATTTCTTTAATGCAACATCCCACATTCTCAATGATGTAGCATACCACCAGACGATTTTAGTACCTACAACAAACATCACCATAGAAAAGATAAATATGTAGGTGATGTTTAGAATATTTGATATTAGAATGGGTTCTAACACTAGAATGTTTGATAACAAAATATAAAGATACATAAAAAAGATGAAAAATGGAACCATCCATATCCAAAATGTTAACACTCCCCCGGTTAGAACTATTTTTCTAATGATATTTTTAGGAGTGCGAGTTATTTTTTTATTTATTCTGTTAAACAGGAAAATAATTAACAAATCCCCAAGAACCATAAAAAGAGAACAGCTAAAACTGAGAGAAAGAATAGCTATGAAAATTTCTGCCGTTTTTGGGGGATTAGAAATCCCTATAATAAATGTCAAGTACAAGAATGTTATAAAAAACCCTATTGAAATAGCCCAAACTAATCCTCCTAGGATATGAGTTCCTTTAGCATTCTTATAATTTAAAGAAACATCTTCTCCTAGAGAGGATTTACGGAATTTTTTTAAAGCAAAAAGGTAGACTTTAAATGAAATCCCTTCAGGGAAGTGAATTTCTTTATATTCGTCATCAATGTAGGATTGGTTATCTAATACGAGTTGTGTATCAGTATTTTGATTCAAATTACTCTGTTTATTTAATTCCATATCTAATAGCTTTTGGATTTTTTGTGAACTCTTCTCTTTAATTTCTGGTAAGAATCTAGTTTTTAATGATTGAAGAAAGAAAATTGTGTATAAAATAGAAACGGAAATAATTAAAACACGCATATCTTGCTTTATTATTTCAAATCCAAGCCATCTATTCAAATATAATTCAAACACTAGAAGTTGGATAGACCACAAACCAAATGCACTCAATCCACCCACAATCATTGAGTTTCTAATTATTTCTTTAGTCAACCTCTTCTCAGACGAAAAGACTCTATTAACTATAGAAGTAATAAATACACAGATGAATACCCAAGCAAGAGTCCAGAATAAGCTTAAATTAAAAATATCTGGATTCTCCATTGGAATATGTAGAAATGATATCGAGAGAAAAAGTATTGCAATAATCCCTGATATTATTATGAAAAATTTAAGAAACTTATCAAAATTTTGAGAATGAATTTCTTCTATGGATTCTGCAATCCCAAATTTTCTTACAATCGTTTTGTAAAGAAAGTAATAAATTGTTACCATTAAAGCTATGAATAATTGATCATTATTCAGAATTCTAAATATCTCACTAAATATACCTAATGTTTCAAAAAGAGCTCTAATGGCATATATAATGCCAAAAATAATTAAACAGGTCACTATTGAACCTTTTTTATAAATCCTTATTAATAGTTCTTCATCTTTGAAAAACATCTTAAATACAGTTTGAAAAATTAAAGCTAAAAAAAGAAAGGCGATTAAAGCTTCGATAAGCGCATATCCATAATTTGGGAAGTAAATTTGACCGATAATTTTAAACTCCTCTTAGTTATATATGTAATCGAGGGTCTAATGCATCCCTCAATCCATCCCCAATTAACATAAATCCAATAGCTGCTATAGAAATTAACAATCCTGGCCAAATAATTGTCCAATAAGCACCAAGATGGCCCAAACCATATGATATATCTGTACCCCAATCAGCAAATCTTTCATCTCCCAATCCTAAAAAAGCGATACCTGCAAAACCTAAAATAGCGCCCCCCATCGACCCAAAGAAACCTATTATTATAGGAGAAATTGCGTTAGGTAAAATATGTTTGAACATAACTTTAAATTTCTCCGCTCCACTAGTTATGGCTGCCTTGACATAGATATTTTGTCTTACTTGTAAAACTAAAGCTCTTACCCACCTCGCAGAAGCAGGTATACTAAAAATACCGTAGAGTAAGAGTATATTATATAAATCTTTTCCCACCATCGGGGATAAAATTATAATTAGAATAAATGTCGGTAATGCAAACCAAAAATCACTAAAACGCATAATAATTGAATCGATTTTTCCACCAAAGTATGCTGAGATCGTCCCTACTACAAGACCTCCCAGAGTCCCAACAATAACAGGGAGTATTGCTGCCGTAAGTGCTGTTCTTGCCCCCCATATCATTCTTGCAAGAAGATCATATGATGCTTTTGTCGTACCTAATGGATGAAGCCCAGAAGGAGCAGCATATGGTAGTCCTTCTGTCCCGACGAGGGGATCGGGCCATACACATATTGTTCGTGTAATACAATCAAGGGGATATGGAGTAAGCCAAGTGCTAAACACACCCAGTACAGCAATAAACATTATCATTGTTAATCCTGCAATTGTTAAAGGAGTTAGTAGGCGTCTAAATAATCTCCTTTTTGATTTTATTTTTCCAATCTCATACTCTTGTGCACTAAATTCTGGATCCCGCCAACCAGGAATTAAATAGAATTTTAAAAATCTAAGCCTGCTTTTTTTTTCGATTGATTTACCTTCATATTTCTTTGAACTTTCAATAGAGACTTGTGTCAATATAATCACGTTTTTTTAATTTAATATATAATTCTTGGATCGATAATAGTATAGGCGACGTCTGCGATAAGAGTCCCAGAAATCACGATTATAGCTGAAAATACAAGAAGTCCATTTATTAGCATATAATCACCGCCATATATCGCCATAAGCATGTAATACCCAAAACCAGTATAGTTAAATATCATTTCTATGAAAAGAGATCCTAGTAATGCTCCTGCAGTACCTCCAATAATCATATGACTCGTAGGGAGAATAGCATTACGAAGGGCATGTTTATTGATCACTTTTTTTTCCCGAACTCCCTTGGCACGCGCAGTTCTAACATAATCCTGATCTAAAACATCTAGCATACTCGATCTAGTCTGTCTCACGATTCCAGATAAAGACACAAAAATCATGCAAAATACTGGAAGGGCTAAATGAATAAGGGTGTCGAATAAGAAAAGGGGATCATTATATAAAACACTATCAATAATTCTAAAACCTGTACCGACTCCACCAGAAGGAACTGGATTTAATAATGATGGATCATTTGCGAATAGGATCTCAATGCTAATTGCTCTATTCGTAAATTGCACCAAGGAAACCCCAACAAATAATTGTACCAAAGTGGCAATATAGAAAATAGGGAATCCTGCTCCAAAAATCGCCAATCCTCGAATGAGAGTGTCTTTTGGTTTATTCTTATTTGTTGCAGAGACAACTCCAAGCTTTATTGATATAATCGGTACAATAACAATCGAAATTATCATTAACTCAATAGTTTTAGGAAAAATTTTTTCAATGATTTGCAGAACTGGTTTTCCTTCTATAAGGACGAAGGACTCTCCCCAATCTCCAGTGAAGAAATCCCTAATATATATGCCAAGCTGCACATACCAAGGATCATAATAACCATATTGTGTTAGTAACCTTCTAATAGTTTCTCGGTCATATACAGATCCTATTTTATTTAAATAAGGATTGACAGACATCATATGAGATAATATCCATGTGAATATTAAAACTGCTATTAGGATGGGAACCATGAGGAATATTCGTTTTAGAACATATTTTAACATGTTCTGGGCTTGACGTGTCATTTTTCTGACCTTTCTACTTTTTTATTTTTCTTAAACTTCAAGAAATTATTAATTTAATTTTTATTAATTTTGGTAATAAATAAAATCTTTTTAATTCCAACACATGAACGCATTAAATATATATAGATCAGTACTACCATTCTCTTTTTTCATGCTGAATGATAGATGTGAAAAAAATTGACTATATTTAAGAATTGTTATTTTGTGCTCGAAAATTACGTTCGTACTATATGATTTTTAAAAAGTTTAAATAGTAAAATGTCGTTACCTTATATTAAATTTACTAAGTATTTTTTATTTAGTAAAGACATCTAAAAAAAAAATGAAAGCTAAAAATTTAATAAAGGAGAAAAAAACATGAAAAAAAACATGAAAAAAAACTTGACAGTTTTAATCTTCTTGTTCGTTATTACTTCGATTTTACTCCCAGTTCTTCCTGCTGTTCCTGTTGTTCAAGCGGCGGCAGGAGTACCACCATATAGGGTAGGCGTTGCCGCCCCTGTGGGTGATTGGGACCCTACTATAACCCCTGGATGGTCGCTACAAACTCTCTTTTTTTACCCTATAACTGTTGAAACTCCTGCTGCCGGAAGATATGATTTTAATGGCGGTATAACTAAGCCTATCGAGGACGAATGGTTCCCAGTTCTTGCTACTGATTTTAGTATTGAATATTGGCCATCGGAGAATAATAGTTTAGGATGGAATAATACAGGTGGGGTTATGACATCAACATGGACCCTCAGACAGGGAGTAAAGTTCCACGATGGGTCAAATTGGAATGCAACAGTATTAAAGTGGAACATCGATCGAATGTATCTCATAGTGGGTAATCAGACTGGTAATGGTGATATGAGAAATTTTGATTATTACTATCCCGAAGTTGTAAAAACAGAAAATACTTGGACCCCAAGTTGGAATCTTTCAGACTTTGATAAACCTGCCCTTGGGGCACCTGGATGGAGTACTCCTCCTAATAGTGATTATGTGGGGTATTATATTGGGAATGGAACTAAATACCCGGGAGTTAATGATGTAGATGGATGGGTTAGAAACCCTGCCCCTTGGGGGGGTTATTCGCTTACTACTGGGGACCCTATACACTTTGCTCCATATGATAGGTATCCATTGATGAGATACGTTGAAATACTTAATGATCAGGAATCAGGAGGGACGATAAAGTTACATTACAACAGTTGGAATTCGTATGCAGGGGAAGGAGGTGCTTTTTTTGACTCGCTTTCCTATACCGCCTATTCTCAAAATTATACTGGACAAGGTATTTATGGGTACCAAAACGGCGTTAAGGATGACAAAAATCCTACAATTGTCGATCATATGATTGGCACCGGTCCTTATACATATGAGTTTTCTGATGAGGATGGAGGTTATATGCTAAAATTCAATGATTATTGGAATAGAACTGCCCTCGAAGCTGAAGGTTTATACGACATCGAAAGAGTGAATATTATTAATTTCCCTACAAGCCCAGCGGGAGCATTAGCTCAAAATAATGCATTGATTAGCCATGCTCTAGATGCGGTTGGTGATTCTTCAAATATGCCTATGGATACCCAAGCCATAAAAGACGATCCTAATATTAACTATTATGAAGCTCCTCCCTCAAACTATCTCACACAGATTACATTGAATTCTATCAATGAAACATGGTGGGCGTGGCCAGGGGCAGAAGCAGGGTACAATTATATCGATACTGGGGATATAAATGGAATTCCTCGGGTTCTTCGGAAAGCAATCAATTACGCATTTGACTATGATCATATGATTGACGTTGGTCTAGAAGGAAAAGCCGTTAGATCTGGAGGTGTTGTCGGTGTAAATAGTATATATTTTAATGCAAGCGTCTCACAACCAAACTTTAACATAACTTATGCCCGAGAACTGCTGCTTACTACTGAGAGTGATACTTCAGGAGAAGTTTTTAACTCGCGTAATATATGGCAAGGGTATACACCCGATCCGGATCTCTATAACTTTAGTAAGAGGACCGCAGAAAGATTCCTAGATGAAAATAGTACGGATTCGGAGTGGCGAGCAGTTGCAGAAGGATCTGATCCAGTGTGGACAGTTGATTATTATTGGGATTCATGGCATGAACCGTTAAAGGATGAATTTCAAGCAGCTCTATATTCGCTAGGAGTTGGTATAACAGATCCAATTGGAACAAATAATAGAGTTCCAGAACGAATCTGGGATGTTGTACAGATATATTGGGAGAGCACTTTCGACGGAACACATTCAATCTGGTCAGCTGGTGCATGGCCTATGGATTTTTGGATGCCAGATGGAACCCCAGAAGCATGGATTGACTTTATGCTCCGTGATCCCGATTTAGGTAGGTGGCGAAACCAAGCTCTAGGCTGGGGTCTCGCTGGTATCACAAGTTGGTGGCCAACGTGGAATTTCGGGTTCACATATGATGCTGAGATTGACGGATGGATAGATCGTATGTTTATGTCCTCACCAGATCAGAAAGTAGTCTGGATTAGCAAGATACAGAATAAACAACAGAATGAGAATTATCCCTTCCTCTATGCTTACCAAAGTATTGGAGGGAATGCTATTTGGGATACTTGGAATATTTCTTTGTATGTTCATCCAAGATCTGGGAAACTTGTCTCCCTGTGGGGAGACCCAGGAGGAATGTATTCTTACTCTCTCATAAACTATAGAGGACCAGTATCAACCGCCCCACTTATACCCGGCTTTTCACTATTCATGACTATAACCGTTTCAGTAGCTTCGATTCTTGGTGTTGCTTACTTAATCATGAGAAAGAAGAAGTTAAGATAACATATTGAAATTTTAAAAATACAATTTTTTTTTTTTTCTTTTTATTTGTTAGTTGTTTTGTAGTAATAATATTTAGTCAGTAAATCTTAAAGATTTAATGTCTTTAAAAGCACGCCGTTCAGATAGACCAAGAAGTTCCTGTTTTCGTTTATTTCTTGAACCTCCACGGTCTTACCTGCCAACTTGTAATCGATGGAAAAATGTTTTCCCTGATACATGACATTACCATTGCTGGTGATCTTCCGCTTTTTTCGCTTCAATAATATCGGTACATTGTAAGGATGGGTGATAAGCAAACGTTCCCTATAGTATATTTCTATTTTGTCTTCATATTCAATCACTTCGATTTTTGTCTCCGAATACCCTGGTGGAACATGAAATTTCTGTGATTTATAATGGATCTCATTCTATTTATTGACTTTTCTTTGCTCCACTTCATGAAGCTAACGGTCCCAATTCACTTTTACCTTCAAGGGACGAAAGATGCATCCCTCCGTTTCAAGAAATCGTTTCACAGGGGAACTATTTCCTGGTAGGCTACGGTGAGGTTTTTCAGTATTGTACAAATTCACCCAATTTTTAAACATTTGATTGAAATTGGCCAACTTGGTGTTAGGATTGTTTTTCACTTTTAATCGAGATGCCTTTCTGGTTTTTGAAGTATTCTACAACCACGATAAATCTTGAAAAATCATCGAGTAAGGCAATTAGATAGAGTTTTTCCAAGTGCCCAACAGTTTGAACTCCTGCGATATCAATTTGCCAGAGATCATTAGGTTTTGATCTTTCAAATTTTATATATCCTTGTCTTCGATTATTATTCTTATAAGTATGGCGTTTGTCTCTGATGTACTTGGGAATGGTTGATAAGGAGGGTTTATTATTAGGAAACTCTTTTTGGAGTAATTTCCATACTATTGGGGCACTTCTCTGTGGTAATTCTTTTTTTAGCTCAATAATCTGCGTAAAAACTTCAGGAGGATATTTCCGAGTCCATTTGTATTTCTTTTTAATTTTCTGTTGATCAGGTGTTTTCTCTTGATAATTATTGTTTAGCCATCTATATATTGTTCTGGTAGATTTACAATAACGAGATGCAAGTTTTTCAATCATAAGACCCTTGTTATAATGTAATTCGCGTGCTTCTTCACGATTTGTTTCATTTTTGGATTTTTTCATTTATATCAGTGCTTTATCTTTTTTGATAGATTTTGGGTAGATACAATACTTTCAAAAGCAATCTTAAAGCAAAATACGATTTAGGTCATATAATAACCTATAAAGTCCTCCATCGTTAGTTACAACTCACTTCAGAGATGTCACTTTTAGTACTGACGACAATACATCAGCTGTCAAAAAAGATCTGATAAAAAGCTTTGAAAAAATGAAGAATTTAGTGAAATTTTTTATTGGTGGCAATTTGTGGGCAGTAAATAGGTTATTGTTACTTAATTACTGATTTTGTGTCATTTTTTAATTACTGATCACATCTCTGGAAGAATGTCGAATAATTAATTTAGGTATTTATAAGAATTCCATAATGTATCAGTTTAAATTGTATCTTAAAACAAAATTAGATAAAAAATTTATTAAAAATTTTTTCTTTTTTCCCTATATTGTTTTACTTTCATGCCGCTAATGGCACCAGAAAGGGCTAATCCAAATATGGTTATTATATCTATGTATCCTTCAATACGCATGAATTTCAGGTAAAATGGTTCTGAAGAGAAACCAAACATTATGCTGTGGAGTATAAATCCCTCGATAATAATGAGAGGTGCTAACCATAATGAAGCTTTAATTCCGTAGTGAGGAATATCTTCTTTATAAGTCATTAGAAAGCAAATTAAGAATAAAATTAATGCAGGTAAGAAAAAAGTTGCGATATACGTATTATATGACCAGAAAAAAATATCTCTTCCAGGAAAGAAATGTATTGTACCAGATGGAATTTTCCCATAATTAGAAAATAGTGGTAGTTCCAGAAATGAAAGCCATTTACCCCATTGATTAAACATTACTAAATTTGCGATAATACCATAATAACCGAGAAGAACTACTATATATCCAGCAATCACCCCTCCTTGTCTCCCCCAGTCGATCTTAATATGACCCTTTTCTCCTTGAGTGTTAATTTCCGTCTGACCTTCAATTTCCATAATGTAGCAACTCCTATTTTAGTATTTATTTGACTCTAATTTAAAGTGTAAAATTATTTTAGAAATTTAAATCCTTTTGATTTGTGTAAATTAATTGACTAACTTTTACGTTAGTAATGTAGTTGATTTCTCTATTTTAAAAAATCAGATAATTGAGAATCCCAAGTAGCACTTCTTGAATCTTGATTATACCACTCTTGTAATAAGATTCTCTTTTGTAGTTCTGTACTTGAGCTTTTTAACAATTCTTCTCTCAATTCAATATATCGTGGAACATGAAAATAGGCTAAATTTCGATAAAGAAATTCACTAAATTCTACGGGAGTTAATGAACTATCCTTCACTTTCACCGCAACAATTTTTAAATCAACATTAATATCATGATCACTTTTTAGAGGAATAATTGCTGATTCTATAATATTTGGGTGAGAATTTGCTACTCGTTCAATATCTCCTGAAAAGATTGTATCGTTTCTCATTCTTATAATTTCTATACTTTTGCCCTTAAAATAAACATGTCCATCATTATCTATGTAACCAAAATCGTCGGTAAAAACCCAATTATTTTCCCCTATAATTACATCTTCCTTTTCTGGGGGTTTATAATATTCAAATTTAACACCGGATTTTCTCCTCACAATAATTTGACCAATATTGTTAGGACCTGGAGGTAATTCTCTTCCTTCAGAATCCCCTATCTTTAAGTCAAGAAAATCCAAAGCTTTTCCAATTGATCCTATTTTACCTCCCTTAGATCCTAAATTATTTATGGTTATACCAATTCCTTCATTGTGAGACCAGCACTCGTAAAGAAGAATCCCAAATCTTTTTTCAAATGCTTTCCATAAATCAGTTAACACACCAAACCCATAGGCAAACTTAATTGAATGAGCTCGATCTCTTATTGTAGCTTTATGATATAACAATTTTGTAAGATAACGCCCAAAATAACAAAAACAAGAAGGTTCATGCTTCGTTATATCCTCCCAAAAAGATGAGACATTAAATTCTTCAGTAATTAAAATCGATTTGTTATAAAAAAGAGATGGTATTATAGCAAATATATGTGTAGCGCCATGAGTTAAAGGTAAGGGGCAATAAATTTTTTCAACTTTATCTAACCCTAGCTTGTTTAATTCATATCCTATCGCTATTCCCGCTAAAACAATATTTCTATAAATTACTCCTTTAGGCTTCCCGGTAACTCCTGCTGAATACAAGATTTCAATTGGATCATCATGAAATAGGTTAATCTTAGGATTACCTATATTTGAAGTCTCAATTGATTGAAAATCAATAAATATGTCATTAAAAGTGAAACCAAGGGGAGCATTTCGTATTACAACTTTCTTGATTTTTGGTAGGTTAACTCTGATTTTTTCAAAAATTTTAAAAAATTCATAATCTAAAATTAAAATTTCAGTATCACTGTTATTTAATATATGTTGCACACTATCGGTTTTCAGTGATTTATTAATAGGTACAATGACACACCCTGCTTTAACTATTCCAAACCATGTAAAAATGAATTTTGGGCAATTGTTCATTAATAATGAAATTTTTGGTTTATTCAGATCCAATTTCTCAGTTAAAGTTAAAATCCCATGAGCTAATCTATTAGAATTGTTATTTATCTCTTGATATGAATAAATTTCATCCTTAAAGTAAAGAAACGGCTGATATTTATTTTCTACAGCCTTAATTTCTAATAATTTTGGAAGTGTCGCATTATCGGATCCAAATTCTCTTAGAATTTTAGAGAGATCATCATTTTTGCTTATTACCAAAGATCCATCTTCTATTTCAATTACTATTTCTTCATTATCCTGGAATGGAAATAATTTATCTTTATAGATCTTGCTTGGAATGTAGATCCAAGCACTTTTATACCCCCCATTCCCAGATTTCTTAGTTGTTATTTTACCTCTCGCAGTTGTCATGAGCTCTCAGTATTGTTTACTACCGTAAATTTATAGAGTAATAATCGATCATTTAAATTATTTTCGACAGTTTTAAGTTATTGACCAAATATATGTTTTGCTAAATGTTCGTGTCCAAAGAACAGAATTAGAAAGATTACTATCAAAAAATAATAGAATAAAAATTTGATCTAACTAGAATTTTTGACCTAGGGCATATCCTTCATGAATAGCGTCTAACATCCTTCTAGTTTGTGAACTATCTCCTATTACATGTAAATTGGAGAGTTTCCCTTTCAACTGATTAACCAATTCACTATTCGGTTCCATACCTGCAGCAATCACAACCGTATTTGCTTCGATTAACTCCAGGTCTCCTTCTCTTTCGATCTCTACACCATCATTTGTGATTCTAATAACTTTGGCAGAAGTGTGTTGCTTAATCCCCCAACGATTTATTCGCATTGTAACTGACCACCTGGTAGTAGGACCAATATCTCGAGCGATCTTAGGCAACATTTCAATAATTGAGACATCCTTTCCCTGTGATGCTAAGAATTCTGCTGTTTCACAACCAATCATACCCCCTCCCACAATCAAAACTTTATCCCCAGTAGCTTCTATACCCTTTAAAACATCAACAGCGAGAACTACATTCTCTCCATCTACACCAGGTAAATCAGGTGTAATAGGTTTTGCACCTGACGCTATAACAATTTCATCAAAATTTTCATTTAGTAAAGAATCAATTGTCGCATTTTTATTTAGCTTAATATTAATTTTCAGTTTTTTCATTTGGTAGGTTAAGTAATCTATAATTGTCTTTGTTTCCTCTTTATGCGGCGCTAATGACGCTACTTTTAAATTTCCTCCCAAATAATCATTTTTTTCCCATAGAGATACCTTGTGACCTCTAATTGCAGCAACTCTTGCTGCTTCCATTCCAGCTGGCCCTCCGCCAATAATAAGAATTTCTTTTGATTTGTCTGCTTTCTGTAGTGGTTCACTTTCTTTCCCTAAAGCCGCATTTACGGAACATTCCACAGGTCTACCCTTAACAATTGCATCAAAGCAGCGGCAGCATGCCATACACAGTCTAATATCATCAAATTCACCTTTCATTGCTTTTTTTGGAAAATAGGGATCCGCTAAAAATTGACGTCCCATATGAACTAAATCTGCCCTTCCCTCTCTTATAATCTCACTTGCTAATCGGGGATCACTGATTCTCCCCCCTGTCATTATTGGAACCTTTATAGTCTTTCTCATTGCTTCTGCTAAATAGACAAAGGCACCTCTTGGAACGCACATTGGCAACATTGGTTTTGGTGATTCATGCCATCCTGCCCATGTATGAATTACAGAAACACCTGCTTGTTCTGCCCTTTTAGCCATTATTTGAGAATCCTCCAGAGTCGTACCATCAGCAATATATTCTTCAGCACTGATTTTATAGATAATGGGAAATTGATTGCCAAGTTTTTTTCTTATGTTTTTAATTATCTCAACAACAAACGTTGCACGCTCCGCAGGAGTCTTCCCACCAAATCGATCTGTTCTTTTATTTGTAAGAGGCGAGCCAAATTGACTTATTAAATATCCTGTTGATCCCATCAACAATACTCCCTTGTAACCCGCTTCAGCACTTCTTCTTGCAGATTCACCAAATCTTTCAACTAACTCTTCAACTTCCTCTGTCGTTAACGCTCTAGGCATTTCTCCTCTACCTCTAAAACCTGGAAGAGGTGATGGTGCTACTGGTTGCATACCGGTTAACCCTGAGTGACAATATCGTCCACCATGTGAGAGCTCTATCATGGGAACAGATCCTGCATTGTTAATCTCACTTGCTAATCTTTGTAACCCTGGGATGTACTTGTCATCATCAGTGGCGATCATCCCTTTGCCTGCAGTACTACCAACAGGGTAATCTACGATCCCCATTTCTACACAAATAAAGCCAGCACCTCCCTTAGCCCGCTCTATGTAATAATCTACTAATTGATCTGTAACATATCCATCATATCCGTATCTCGTATTCATAGGAGCCATCATTATCCTGTTGGGGATTTCAACATCTCCTATTGTTATAGGTTGAAACAGATGTTCTACTTCTTGTGGTATCATAATTTGTTATTTATCTTTTTTATTTATTTTAGATATTTCAGCGATAATTTTATTAAAGTTTACTAATAATTAATACCATTTTTTCATTATCATACCTAATATTTAAAAATTTCTGTTGTAAATTACTGTTATAATGATGTAATATGGCAAAAAGTGAAGAAGTAAAATTAAT